>Ga0315914_1004107_pt1 | contig 21824 bp, 12 predicted proteins | sample MpolenodulesMG_FD_203920 | JGI IMG/M metagenome (GOLD analysis project Ga0315914, IMG submission 203920) | Medicago polymorpha root nodule microbial communities from Los Angeles, California, United States - elongated nodules | ecosystem: Host-associated > Plants > Roots > Nodule | place: USA...
TTGCAACAAATTATTTTTGATGCCTACATTTTGATAGTAAGATAGCAATCATTGTTTTTTCAAACTTTGTAACATAAGGGTCTAGATGTTGAGTTTTGAAAACTTTCTCATTTTAAAGGTTTGTTGATTTTAAACTTTGTTTCGTTTCCGTATTCTTAAACTATTTTGCACTTTTTTTTTTGTTATTGTTGTTACACACTTCTTTTTTCCGCATCTATTTTGGAAAACTTTATACTTACTTTGTTCATCTTATACTACCACTTTAGAATAATTCAAATGGGGTTGTGTGCAAGACTGTTATAAGTGATTAGTTGAAATTGAGGACATTCCATGTGGAATTTGACATCGGCATTGTACGTATATTTCAAGCATTCAAATTTATATCTTCATAAAATAGAACATTATTCGTTATTTATATGAATACTAGACTTTTGATACATTCTGTTTTGATATTTTGATACGATAGAGTTTTGAAAGTAGTACATACCTTATTCTTTTTTTGTTTTTTCCTTGCATGTCTGATTCTTTTGAAGAAAAAAAACATATTGTATTCTTTAGCAAGCAAATCTATCTGGTTTTCATGTAACTATATTGTTAAGCATTTATAAACTTTGCTCTCAAAGTATGAAACCAAATTTTGTAGTAAACTTATTTTGATTTTATTTTTCACAGCATGCATCTATTTTTCTGTTCAGCATATGACCATTGATTTTGTTTTAGTCCTCTGTGATCCAAGCCAAAATGAGTTTGTGGTTAATGTGAAGAGGAAAAATGGGAGAGTTTATTTTACGGATGGTTGGGTTTGATTGAACAATTTCTACAAAATATTGATTGGTTCGTTGATCATTATCATACATACAAATTGAAATCTTCTTAAGGAAGGGATTTGTACGAGAATGAATTTTTATGTCCTAAGCACATTCTTCCAAAAACATTTGAATTATTGGACTTTTGCTTAGAGATTTAGAGGAGATGTTGGTTTCAAGTATTACTTAATGTTTTGGCTTTGGCCTTTGTTTTATCTTTATTTTTTTTATTTTTTTATTTTTGTACTCCAATTACTTTAATTCACTCCGACTTCTAATGAATGGTTTATTTTTGCTCTGTTTATAGTTTGTTTTATAGTCCAACATGATTCAATTTATATTCGTTTCTTATTGTATCATACACCGCGCAAATAAAAGAGTATTGTAATAGGAATTTAGTGACAATTTTTAAGATTATATACAGTAAGAGCAACTATTCATAGCAATGATTTCTAATTATATTGCACCATGTTAGTAACAATTTAGTAAAGTATATTGCACCCTAACTTGATAATATTTAAATTTATTTTTCATTGATATCATATTTACTAAGATGCTACTATGCTTTGCAATCGTTTTTAAGCAAAAACTAAATGTGCATTTTAGTGTTCTGACAAATTTTGGTTGTTAAACAATGCTAAATATGCATACCTATACAAATATTTATACCTTGCAAGGATTTCCTATATATATTATAATAAGAAATTGACATGCGTTTCAAACAATGACTACTGAAATTATTAAAAAGTGTGATCTACAGTGTTTCCTTGAAGTGATGATTATAACTACTTCAATTATTAAGTTGAGTGCTCAAGGTATCAAAATCATAAACATATGAACCTTGCATGTTTCTATTTTTACTAAGCAACTAGATTGCTTCATTTATTACGTTAGTCGATCCATGTAGCCTATATGGTCCTACAATACTATGTCTTGCACATTTTTTCGTGTGTTAAATACCATAACCTAGGATGACGTCATTGATTAAGTTACATGATTAAAGCACCTACATATGTCTACGTTATTGAGTAAGACAAATATTCCCTTGAAGAAGTGAGTAGACCTACTTCAATTAATAAGGTAAGTATATTTGCACGTTATCTGTTAACGAGCATAACCAATATTGACTCATTTATTAAGTTTGTTGTGTGAATTGAGCAACTAACTTAATAGAATGTATGTGATCCCATTGATAAGTATGAATTGGTATGTGTGCTTAATGTGTCTATCATTCTAATTTTCCATGTTTTTTTAGGTCAACAATTATCACGCTTCATTTATTAATGTAGTTTCTCAATGTCATCTATATGTACCTATTTTCTTATAGTTTACACGTTTTTATCTTCAATAGCATAACCTATAATGCTTCATTTATTAGTTTCTTGCTCAAAGTGACCTACATGCGGCTATTATCCTGTTATCTCGCTAGACTCGTTAAGTTGGTTGTTGAATTGACCTATAAATATTTATGATCTTATATAATTCAAAATGTCATATATGAAAGAGCCTAATTGGTTTGCATAATGAGAAAGTTCAAACATAGTTAAGAGCATATACATTTACTTAAGCTCCCAATATCAAATCACATTAAAAGTATGAATCTATATTTTGTGTGCTCTGCTAGAATAAGATTGATTAATTACTTAGTTGAGATATTGAAAATTTGTGACTATTTAGTTTTAACTCCACTAGTCATTGTATTTATTATATTGATTAATCTTCCTTATTAATTAGGGATTAACTAGGAGACTCCTACCTATATAAATGTCCAATCTCACCACATAATATGATATAATAAACATATTTTCAGTTTTAATATGGTATGAGAGCAGTTTCTCAGTGTAGTTTCTCTTGCTCACAACTCAGTCCTGCACTCAAAAACCAATCACATGGAATTGGATATTTTCTTTGTCAGAGAAAAGATTATAAAGAAGGAACTGAATGTCTCGCATGTGCCTGCTCAAGACCAGTGGAAAGATGTCTTGACTAAGCCTCTGTCAACTGCTAGATTCCTTTATCTTAGAGACAAGCTTAGGGTTTGTGACACCCTCAGTTTGAAGGGGGACTGTAAGAATAAGCTTGATTAATTACTTAGTGGAGATATTGAAAAATTGTGACTATTTAGTTTTAACTCCACTAGTCATTGTATTGATTAATCTTCCTTATTAATTAGGGTTAACTAGGAGACTCTTACCTATATAAATGTACAATTTCACCACATAATATGATATAATAAACATATTTTCAGTTCTAATATCTGTTAGAATAAGCTTGATTAATTACTTAGTAAAGATATTGAAAAGTTGTGACTATTTAGTTTTAACTCCACTAGTCATTGTATTGATTAATCTTCCTTATTAATTAAGGTTAACTAGGAGACTCCTACCTATATAAATGTATAATCTCACCACATAATATGATATAATAAACATTTTTTCAGTTCTAATATACTCAATGTGATAAGGTTTATAGAGCAATACAAGAAATCCTCCTACCAATAAACTGTGTATGTTTTCCAGCAACAACATTTATTGATTTGTTTTGGTCATGTTTTAATAAAAAAATATAATGTTATTGATTTATAACAAACTCGTGCAATAGCACGAGTCAAAAGTCTAATGAAAATGAAAATGGCGAAATGTTGAATTGGAATATAAACAAATGACACGATAAAGTGAAGAGAAAAAATTTCGTGTTTGGCGCCCAAGGTGTTTTGTTGCCTCCACTTCTAAATGTTCAACTTCTCACAATGGCGAAATGTTAAATTGAAATATAAACAAACAACACGATAAAGTGAAGTGAAATTTTTTTAGTGTTTGACCTTCAAGGTGTTTTGCTGCCTCCACTTTCAAATGTTCAACTTCTCATATTGACACCTTTCACAACCTTTCAATTCATTTATTAATAACAATAGATTTATATAACAACGTTAATATGTCCAATCACAAGAAATTTTCCCGTAAACAATCAATATCAATTTTTTTACAATTTATATTATAGTTACCCTAATCCTTAACAATAAATTTATATTATCATTGTTGTTGTGTGACTGTTCATTGTTGTGCAAATAAATTGATTTTTTTTTTATTTAAGACTATCAATTTCTTTTATTGATTTTTTATATTTAGTTGTTGTTTGTTTTCTTAACTTTTGGAACAATATATTCTTATGATATGTTGACCTTTTGAGTGAATATTAATTTATGAAAATAATATAATATTTGATAAATTAAATGATGAGCAAAGATGAGTTATTTTACGAAGTGTGATTGATGAATTATTTGACTATATATAATTTATGAATTATTCGAGATGTGTAATTGATGAGGTGATTAAGTGATGATGTGAACATATGTTGATATATTTGATGTGTTAAATTGAATGTATGATGAAGATGATATAACGATGTGAATATAGAATGATGTTGATATGATGATGTGTCGATTATGACGATGTGGATATATGATGATGTGCTGATGTGATTATGTTGATATATGAAGTATTTGACGATGTGTTGATATGACGATGAGCTATATAATGACGTGCATTGTCGAATCTTTATCTAGTATTCACGCATTCATGGTCAGTCCGATTTGACGGTGTGAAAAATGATGATGTAACGATGGAAGATAAATCAAAAACATACATCGGATATCCAAAAACCAGTATCATATGCATATAGAGTCAAGTTAGGGACATTGCATACATAATTGCAAGACTATATGGAAGATGTGATATTTAACGATGTGTGATTATATGGAAGATGTGTATGTGAAAATGTGATATTCATTGATGTACTTTTGTTATGGGTATGTGTGAATGTTGTGTATTAACTCGATGATCTTTAATGATGTTGATGCTTACATATTATTATAAGATGTTGGTTAAGGTTCGTTGATTTTATTCTACGATTATATAAGTGTAAATGTGAATATTATCTGTCTATGATGAATATATGCTTAAGTATAAATGATGTGTTCTTTTGTCTAAAACTACACATGTGTTTATACATTTCTTTATGTTGAATGTATTCTCACCCTACTTGTTGTGGGTTGGACACCTACGCCATTGTGGTGTAGACCTACAGGAAAAAGACACTTAGTAGCAGTGAATACTACATGATGACTTTGGAGCCTATTCATTTTGTTTATCGCTTTTTGGGAGTCTTATTGGGTCGATGCTTTGACTAGGATTTTGGGGATTTGTGTTATTTTTCTGATTTGTTTGCAGAATTCTTTTGAATTCGTTTTGATGTTATTTTTGAGATGTGATCTTTAGCATTGATGTTTTGAGAACTATTTTCCGTTGTGAGTATTTATTTAAAAATAAAGTGTTTTTGCGTTGATAAAGAAGTATGACACCCTTGAGATGTTTTTATTCTTTGTTGTATTTTTATTTTATTAGAAAATAAGTTTTGGGGTTTTAGGGTGTTAAAGAAAACATACTCACATTAAGATGTGAAAACATGAAATCATCCTTTAACTACATGATAATCCATCTTTAAATAAAAAACACAAAAGACGTTTCCATAAAATGGTGTTTGAAACAAGTAAGTTTCTTAAGATGGCAGTCGAAATCACAAACACATCTTTGAATTTTCTTCTCTTAGTAATTTTATAAATCAAACTAATAAATAAAAAAACGCATCCGATAATCAAACTAATTAACGAAAGATAAAAAATATTTAAAGACCAAGTCAACTAACAAAAGAAATTTTCACATGTTTTTCTTTACGAGATACTTCCACAAGTTCTAATTTAACTGATAAATGCCAAAATTGTTAAGTTGGATGTTATGACATGGGTTTGAACGTGAGATCCTCACTTATTATGTAGGACTACCAATAAACCGAACCAACTCGAAAATAGTCTGTGATTCAATTCGCTGATTAATTTGTTGAACTTGGTTCATGGACCAAATGAGTCAGACTTAAGTTGAAGATCAAGCTCGCTAATAAATGTCTTGAACTTAAATTATGTATAGTTCAACTCGTTTGATTCATGAGCTAACTTGATATGTATAATATTATATATTGTCAGTTACAAATGTCATTATAAAAAACAAAAAAATATATAACAAAAAAAATAATAATTTTTTTTTATATATAATATATTTATAATTTTTTATATATATATATATATATATATATATATATATATATATATATATTTGTTGTTGTAATGTTTCTCAATTCTACGTTTAATTGTCTCTTTTAATTCTTTATGATATATTATCCTTTTTATCCATTCGTATGTTTGCATGAGTGAGGCTATTAAAGAAAATACCTAGCGCGAACATACTTATTCCCACATCGGCAACACTATGAACAATAGAGAGCCATACTGTCTGTAATAGAAACAATGTTTAAATTGTTACAAGAATAGAACATTAAAACAATAACAATAGTACTATGACCTATGAAGCCCGAATATGTAGTACGGGTGCTAGTACACGTGTACGCGGATACGTGAAATTTTTAAAATTCAGGATAGAAACGGCTAAGATACGTTCACAAAATATTTATACTAAAATTTATATGCATGTAAAATACTTGAAATAAACATTGATTACTTTTAAATACTATATAATCATAACACTCACAGTTTACAAAAAATAGTACTTGTGATTAGAATAAAAAATATAAAGTTTTAGTACAAATCATATTCTATTTTAATTTATATATCAAGATATCAACAAATGCATCATTAAAAGAACTCAAAATAAAGTTTGTTTAATATTTATTTGATTGAATCCTCTCTCTCTCTCTCTCTCTCTACTTCCATCCATCAAAAACATAATTTTTAATTGGTTAGTCGAAAAACAATTGTAACGATTCATATCTTAAATTTCATACACATCTCTATTGAATTCTCACAACACAATCTCACTCTTTTACCAAACATTTTTCTCTCTCCAGGATACGTCTATGTGAAGTATCTGTGTGTATTTGTTGAGTATCTTATAAGTATCCGATAAAATATATAATTTAAATTAAAATAATTAATTCTGATACTCCGTGGGTACGTATCTGCGAGTATCTGCAGGGTATTGATATCTGATACATATCCGATACAGGGACATCTCTATTTTAGAGTATATAGGCTTCATAGACTATGACTATTTGTAGCGGTGCATATATTTCTCCTTTACTTGAGCGGTCTTGAAATTAGTGAAATTTAAAATTCTTTGAACTATTTTTGTTCTCATCGGAGTTTTTGTTCATTTACATTATTTTATTCGAGCTATCAAGCCAAATCTAGTTGTTCATGAGTTTGAATTGAGTTGAGTTCGAGATGGAATAAAAGTTCGTTACAAACTCGAGTCGAGTTTTGAGCCGATCTAATTGTTATCTGATTTTGTATTCTCAAATTGGTTAGATAATCCTTTAGAATGCCTCTGTAGTCGATAATTATAATTTATTATGTAATGGGGTTAACTCCCCCATCATCTTTGTATTATTGTAATGGGTTAGAGTACCCCTTGTACTCCATTCAATAATACACCTCTTGCTTATAAAAAAAAAGTTTGACTCAACTCGACTCATTTCCAGCCTTATGCATTCGTAACCTAACGATTTCAAGTAGCCGTAGAATAGAACGAAGATCGTAGAGCACTGAAGGCTACGCTTGCTCGAACATCCAACTCAAAACCAGCCCAACCTCTTCATGGTCACATCCTCTTTTCCTACGTGATTTTTTATGTGGTTATTATCATTTCGTCTACCTTCAAAAGAAAAGTTAACAAAAGACATATTTACACACACAACTATGAGATCTCAATTTTAAATCCAAGTAAATATATTGGTATGATGATATAATAATATCACTATTGATAGTCGAGTTAAACCATGCATTTAGAGGCGATTAAAAACATTAATTTCTAAAAGTTACTAAATAGACACATCGATTTCTCTCTTAATCAAGTCTTAACTTCCAATCAACTATTTTTGTGTGTAAAATTTGATCAGATCATAATTCATAACCGACTTTTTCTCGTGAAGAATGGGCCATTAGCAAAGGCCCAAGAAAAAGCCCAAACAAAAAATCGAACAAAGCAAGAATCTCTCCACTTTATCATCATCTATTCATCTTCTTCTTCTTCTTCTTCATTCATCACCATTTCTAACAAAAACCCTATACCGACTCAAACGCAACGCCATTTCACAACAACAACCCCAAAAACCACATTCAAACCATTCAACCATGGCAGGACCCGTTTCACAAGATTGGGAACCCGTCGTCCTCCGCAAAAAAGCTCCCACCGCCGCTGCCAGAAAGGATGACAAAGCTGTCAACGCCGCTCGCCGTGCCGGAGCCGATATCGAAACCATGAAGAAACGTTGAGCTTCTTTCCTTTTCTTTCATTTCTTTAATCCTTCATTTATAAATATCGCTAACCCTAGGATTTCATGTTATCTTTGTGCTTTCGATTGAAGCGTTTAATTTGTTAAATCACTGTTTGGATTATTTCTTGATATTTCTTATTAGGGTTTGTGTTGTTAACTTTTTTTATATTTCATTTTTTTTTATTTGTTGTATCTTTTTGTATGTTAAATGTGAAATAATGAATGTTTTTTCTTGGTGATAATCTTTGATGGTTTTTCATTTCTGTTTTTGTTGATTTTGTTTATCTATCAATATGACGTGGTTAAGGCTTTGTTTGGATAAACAACTTAATTTGTAGCTTATAAACAAACACGTACCATGATATGTGCGTATGTTTAAACAATGACAAGTCGACACCGACAATAATTTGAAATAGATGAGATAATTGAATGTAATCACATATGTCGGCGTCGGCGTGTGATGCTGCAAAAACTTGTCAGAGACATGCCTTCGATCAGAAGTGTGGCTGTTGTGCGGTGTATAAGCTATTTCTTTAACACGATACAAAATAAAGTCACATTGTTTTCATATAAGCTTTGTTTTCATAAGCTATCTTGGAGAGCTTATGAAAATAAGTTGAAAACAACTTATGAACAAGTCATCAGCTGTTTTCATAAGCTCTCCTTAATAGTCAGACTAGTGCTTATGCTATTGTATAAGCTCAAATAAGCCAATCCAATCATGCCCTAAATTTGGCGTTGGACTCTGGATTATTGAAAAAAAAGATAATTGAATGTAACCACATGTGTTGGTGTGTGTCACTGCCAGAAAATGTCGGACCCCAGACATGCCTTCACTCATAAGTGTTGGTGCTACTTATTGTATAAGCTAGTTCTATAACACTACTTAAAAGAAAGGCACATTGTTTTTGTATTAGCTATAAGCTGTTTTTGTAAGCTATCTTTGAGAGTTTATGAAAATAAATGCCTTCGATCAGAAGTGATGGAGCTACATAGTGTATAAGCTATTTCTATAACACGAGATAAATTAAATTCACATTGATTTCGTATAATCTCTAAGCTGTTTTCGTAAGCAATCTTGGATAGCTTATGAAAATAAGCAGAAAATAACTTATGAAAAAGTCATCAGCTGTTTTCATAAGTTCTCCTTCATAAAGTACTTATGCTATTATATAAGCTCAAATAAGCCAATCCAAACATGCCCTAAATTTGACATACGACTTTGGATTATTGGATTTTCAAGACTACAAATAGTTTATGAGCAGTTTTTCTGCAAGTTGGTTTTGTAATTTTATGTGTAGTTTTTTTCATTGATTGATGTTTTCTCATTTTTTTTTTCATTGATTCGCTCCATTTTCTGGTCAGAGTGCTGATTGTGTTGGGTTGTTCTATACATTACAGATAATGCTGCGACAAACAAAGCTGCCTCTAGCAGCACTTCATTGAACACTAAGAGGCTTGATGAGGATACAGAGAATTTAGCTCGTGAGTCTCCTGTTACTCTTATTTTTTTTCTTCCCATTTTATAATATTGAAATAACATTTTTGCATCTCTTTGGGGGGTTTAACTTTTATAAGGTATTGTATGTATACCTAATTTCTTGGTGTTTCCCTGTGTATATATCTTGTTGGTTGAAGCATGCGAGTTGAACTGGAGGTTAGTGTTGTCAAATAGCGGTATAGTAGCGCCATAGCACTATAGTGTAGCGGTATAGTAGTTTTCCGATACATGGTTTAGTTCTAAGTGTTGTCAAATAGTGGCTATAGCAGTGACATAGCATTGAAGCATAACATAATTTGAACAAACTACTATTTTCTGCAATCCTTGGTGGATGTAAAACTTAACCACCATAGAAGTTACCTATAGATGTATTACTAGGTGCTAACTTTTGGAACTTGGAATATCATTAGACTGTTTGGATGTGCCATATGTATATATCTTGCTTAATTAATTATGGAATTCATATTCTCTTACTAGCTTGGACTTAATGTAGATATAACATGTTTTTTTTTTTTTTTTTACAATATTCTTTTATTAGCCTGGATTTACTTTGCTAAATTTTGGAATATCATTTGATAGTTCATGGTATTGTCATCTGCAATTATTACATAATTACTGAGAAAATTCATATTCTTTATTTGGCTTGGGATTACTGTGGACATATGTACTTCTTTTTGTTGTTTGATTTCATATCTCAGATATTTGTTATATTAATATTATTGATGTTTACAATAATTCTTTTTATCACAATGCCAAAGATGTCTTCATAGTTTGGACATGAGAATATGCGACTGTACTGTGTTCTAGTGTAGTCCAATGCCCCCTTTGATAATTGGTGGACATGAGTCTAGATTAAGAGCAGTGTTGGCAAGAAGGCCAAAACTCTGCCATATAAACACGCCATGGCGGCCTATAGTGCCGCCATGGTGGGCATTCCTTCTCAAATTGCCGGAGGCTGTCAAAATTTGCAACGCCATTCCTCATGTATTCCCTTTAACAACACTGATTCAGAGATCAGAGCTCTCAAGACTGATTCAGATCTGATTTAGAGCTCTATAACAGTAATCCCCATCCTAATCAAATATTTTTCTACAAATTGATATCCTATCTTGTTGCTTGATATTCTATTATAAATTATGAAGAGGTAGTAGTGTGGTCTACCTCAGCTAGAGGTGTCAATATCATGGGGCCTTGAAGTTTTGGCCCCAGCCCACACAGTAAGGGGGCTTAAAAATTCACAAGATCAAAAGACCCACATTCATGCAAGCCCACACAAATAAAAAAAATCAAAAGCCCCCAAGCCCCAAAATTTCTATAAACATTTTTTTTTTTAAGTTTGGTTTTTACCGAATTTTTTTTTACCTGAATATTTTTTTACTGAAAAAAACTTTTTTTTTACCTAAAAAGAACTTTTTTTTACCGAAATTTTTTTATTATTTTTTTGAAATAATTAATATGGGGCTTTTTTAGGCCCACAAATAAGTTAATTTTATGGTGGGCTTGGCCCCAAATAATCTTGTTCAATTAGGGGGCTTTAATTTAGTGGGCGTGGTGGGGGCTTTTTTAAGTGGGCTTTGAAATTTGGGGCTCTATTGACACCTCTAACCTCAGCAATTATAAAAATGCATCTCAGTTTACAATGTAGAATCTGTTGCTTGTGCTTTATTTCTGTTTGACGAATGACACGATAGAAATGTGTAGTGTTCAGCAATTCAAACTTTTGTATTTACAGAGAGAGGGGCTTTGTTTAACGGAGCAGTGTAGCATGCTAGCACTGCTGTTATACCAGTTTTAGGTTTTGATCCATTTTCTCTATCTTGACTAGAATTTTCAGTGGAACATCAACTCCCTTTTATATATGATTCATACCTCTTTCTACTTGAATGCTTATACCTAGTAACTGGACTTGTGTGCGCAGATGATCGAGTCCCAACTGAACTCAAGAAAGCTATAATGCAAGCCAGGATGGACAAGAAGCTTACTCAGGCACAACTTGCTCAAGTATTGCTGCTGACTTCACCCACCACATATGTTTTATGTCTTAATTAATTTCCTTATTGGAAGTTTTGATATTAAGAACGAGCATGTTTGATTGCAGATTATCAATGAGAAGCCTCAAGTGATCCAGGAGTATGAGTCTGGGAAAGCCATTCCAAATCAGCAGATAATTGGCAAGTTGGAGAGAGCTCTTGGTGCCAAACTGCGTGGGAAGAAATGAGAAAACAAATTTGATGGCTGTGTACGTAGTTGGATCTATTTTGTTGAAGCTAATCTGACGGCTGTTATGTAGTGGATTTATATATTTTACTGTCCTTGGTTGGTTGCTTTTGCATGTATGTATGCCTGAAGCTTTCACCTGTTCAAAACTTAATGCTGCAGTGACGTAAATAAAGTTGTATTTTCAGCATAAACTTACCTTTAACCGTGACAAGGGATTGGACATGCAAAATATAGTGTTCATAAATTAGCAATTTTCATCTGTGGATATGTTTAGCTGATTGTTTCTGATATAATCTTGAAATCTGGTACAATTAAATCTTAACTGAAATTACTTCCAAATATATATATTTTGATCCATAAAGTAATCTGCATTTCTGCATCGCTTAAGTATACAGAGTTTTGAAATTATTCATTTGATTTTTTTTCCCTTAATGCTTGAAGTACATAATTAGCATAATTTTCAAACTCAATTTATTTCAATGATCTTTGACCAGGTTTTACAACATTTAGTTTTTATTTGAAATTAAATTGTTTTTAAAGGCCAGCAAATGAGGCATGTAGCATATGGTGTATAAGTTATTCTAACCTTTGGATTTATTTATTCACACACTCATTTATGGTAAACTTTCTAACGCATTATTTTTCTCCAACTTTTGTTGTGTCTTTTTTTAAATGATAAAAAATGAAAATACACCAACAGAGGTGGGTCTAGTGGAAGGGCTTAAAATTCCACGACAAATTAAAGTTTGAATCTTATGAGAGGTTTTTACTTTTAATTTTTGACATGCTTCAAATAGAATTATATATTCATTGGAGCTTATGGAGGAAACAAAAACAATTTTTCCTTGTAAGAAAAAAAAAGACAATTTTTCCTTTATCGGAGAGTGGGGAGAGGTAGTGAATTAAATTATTTGATAATTATATAACTAGGTCATTATTTTTTTTCTCAATTTATCATTTGTATCGTTATGGAAAAAAAAATTAACTTATAATATCTTTTTGAAGAATGCTAACCAGCATTGCTTCATCAAAAGTAACATCTTATATTTTCAAGATAAAATTTTTTTATTTGAAGATTCCTTAATCATTGCTCTGAGGGCACTGGTTAACAAGACCCTATATTTTTATGTCATTTCCTTTTTTTTTTCCTGCTAATTTAACTGTTAAATTTACTAAACAATACAAATTTAGCCAGTTAGATTATCTATTATAGCTATTATTATTGCTAATAAGCTTATATGTTATCACGTGTTTGAGAGTTTATGTCCCTTGGGAAATTCGAAAAGCTATAGCACAAGCAGGAAGGGTCACGTACCTTTAAAATGAAGGAATCAAAATACTATAAAGAAAATACTCAACAAAAGCATCCCACGGATATAATGTTTGATTAAGTTGTACTATCCCAACGAAACACTTTGTTTTCAAAATTAAATATGATCAAGATTCAAGAGAATCATCAAATGACATTATTTCGAAAAAGGTCATTAACTAACACCAATAAAAATTCTTAGCTGAATGTATCGATCAACTTGTTCCTCTATCTACTACATCCAACACTTTATATGTTCCCAACCATTGTGCATCCACTCAAACATTCTATTTTGTTATTCTTGATTCTTTGCTGCCTTTACCAACTGTATGCTGAATTGTAAAGACAATTGCCAATGTGTCTGCACAAGATCCCATTACACATGCAGGCACGTAGCCATGCTCACACCTTAAGTAAACATACACACTTCTTGTGTGGTTTGCTTGTGTTAGAACAACTCCAACAACTTTTCTTGTTATATATATAACACACAAATTCTCCAATGGTAACTCAAATAAACACAACTCACACAATGACATTAGCATATCATATAACTAAAATGGCATCCATTTCCATGGTCATTTCTCTAAACTGCAAGCAGCATGCATGTGGTGAAGGTGAGGTTGATGGGTTTGGTTATACAAGTGTATCTTGCATTGAAGAAGATTATCGCAATGGAGATCGAGACTCATATAAGGAAGGCGATGATGACGATGACGGTGGTTATGACTATGCTCCCGCTGCGTAAAACTCTAACGTGTTAACTTACATTAGTCACTAACTAGTTAGTATCAGGCCTGATAGTATTAATGATTTTGAAGGTCTTGTAATGACATTGTAACTGTAATTGTGGCCGTATCAGCTGCATTTGTTTGCATTTTTCTTAAATATCATCGTATCAAGATGTGAATTGTATCGCAACCGGTATTTATAACATGATTAACAAGACCGGTCCAATATGTCAAGAGGCCTAAAACAAATTTTATTATGAGAAAAAATAGTATTGAAAGAAATTAAACGGAGATGATATATAAATGAAAAAAGAGTTCGGGTCCTTTATCTGTAAAGCAGAACAATATAACATATTATATTTTGTTTCATTCTCTGGCAATAGTATTAAAGGGTACCCATACTACCCACTATCAAATTCCTCTATTATACATTTATGATGATTGTTAATATTTTAAATGTTTAAGAGCATTCTTCTTATCCCTTAAGAGACTGTATCATTACTCCTATTGGGGACATTATGTCAATGGTACATAACCATTCCTGTCACAGGTTCTGATCACATTCTCTATGGTGGACTGAGCATCAACTTTTACAAAAAGATCTACATACTTATAGTGATAGTTTAAACCTTTGTTTAAGTGTTACGGATACATAGTATGAATGTGGGTGTGATACGATATAGATACATAAATATGTGAATTTTTTTAAATTCGACATATGATATTCCTTCAAAAAAAATTCGACATATGATATGGCCCAAATACATTAACAAAATTTTTAAATAAAAATAATGTACTCCATATTACTTGTAAAGAAGACCCATCGATGATTCTTCAATAATATATAATTATAATGATTACAATTTAAAAAAAAATTGCAATCAAAACACATTATAGAATTTTTGCCTAATTATAAATTATGATATATTTTAATCTGTACGTTAGAATATCAACACAAACATTATTAAAAGAACTCAACAAGTTTTACCTAATGACATTGGTTAACTCTTTTCTCTCATTACCATCATCGGTGTACATCTCCACTAATTTCTCACATGTATCATAGACGGTGAGACCTATATTACCCCTTAATGAATCAGAGATAATTTATCCCTAATGACAAATATGATTCAATTCTGAAACGAAGGAGATGAAAATCACATGTTGAATGAAGGTGAAGAAGAAGTTTGATGTTCTTGAGATGAAAATGGTAACTGATTATAAGAAAAAATATATCGGTGCGCCAACATTACCCCTTGATGAATTGGGTGTAATTCACCCTAATGACAAGTATAATTCGATTATGGAATGAATGAAATATATATTGCATGTTGAATGTAGGAGACGGAAAAGTTTGACATTCTTGAGATTAAAATGGTAACCGATTGCAAGACTAAAGATGAAGAAAAGTTACCACCAATTCATCAAGGGGTAATGTAGAAAAAGAACATCCTATACACACATTCAAATATGTATCTGCGATTATCCACGATGTGTATTGATATTTGATACGTATAATTTTTTTATAATTAAAATAGACTAATATAATTCAAAGCAACAAAATGCAGCTTCTCCTCTGTTGTCTCATTACCTTTTAGCCATTTTATAATCTTGAATTTTGCTTCTTCAAAAATGGTGGAAGTCCACAGGTTATAGTTCAACTAGTAAAAATATTAAAATTGTTAAGCCAAACATCGTGACCGAGGTTCGAGCCCCAACTTATTCATTTTTGTGTGTGATGAGTTTTTAATGGCTATTTCCATCTATCTATATATCTACCCCCCAAAAAAAAAATGGTGAAAGATTTAGAGTATAGAAGGAAGACCAAGTTGCACTTGTAGCCATTGTTCTACTTGCTTCTCTTGTTGTATTTATTTATCCGCTATCAACTATAAACTCACATGTTATCAATTAGTTTATCAATTATTTGTTGTTTAAAAGAGGTTTAATGTGTTGTTTGTATTTGACAAGCATGTGTGTTGACCAATATATAAATGAAGGATCTATAATTCAATAACTTATGATTTTGGGATAAGATGTGAGTGTCTCATTTGTGCGGTTTCTTTTGGTTCAATCCCCTAAACTCTTCTCATTGAGCCAACAATAATATTAGAGTTTGTGATTTGACAAAGGGTTTGACCTCTTTATATCGAAACTATTCTTGATAAGAATGATCAGATGATATGTCCCATTGATGTACTGGTAACGGCCATGCAAGAGTGCATGGATAAAAAAAGAAAATCGATTATGGTAGAGTTTAAGGCCCGTATGTTATATATTTTTTAAAAATAGATTTTTGTAGTGTAATATGTTTTTGTTATAATTTTTTTAACAAAGAAATTTTTAAGGAAAGCTTCAAATGAAAAATTTGTTTGAATAATTTATCTTAAAATGTCATTATAAGAATTTCATTATTTTGTTATAATTTTTTCTGGATAGTAAAATTTTGAAAAAAATCTCTAATAAAAAGCCATTTCAAATAGTTTTTCATAAAAATCATTTTTGAAAGATGTCATTTTGAAAAAATATGTGATTTTTGCTATGTAAAATCTTAAACAATGAATATTGAAGTTAGTGAATGTTAAACCTTCTATTTAACTTATACCAAATGAGTTTGAAACGACTTATACTATTTTTGAGTAAATTTCAAAAAAAAACCAGTTTTAAAAATACAAAAAAAATCTATTTTTTAAAAATCTAAAACAAACGGGCCCTTATCCAGATGAATAAAATGATTTGAATTCTGCTCTTTACCCAAATGCTTTTGCTCATTCCCAAGTGAAATTCCCTTTTTACCCTTACGTGACTTAAGTTACGTTAGTACAAACTGCCACGTGACTTAAGTCAAGCTAGTGTTAACACTAGCGTAAGTTAACTCATGCTGGTTCTGTGCGCACCAGAACAGACATGCAGTGGTCACTGCCTTGTTCCCTGTTTAGCTTCGTTCCTTCATTCGTTCATACATAAGAACAACCATTCATTCATTCAACCAAAACTCATAATTTAGAACACATGCATTCATTCATTCATAATTTAGATACGCAGTATTAACGAAAAATAATGTAAATGTCATAAATAAGCGCAACCGTGCAAATGTAAATATAGTACAACCAAAATGTCAGAAAAATACTACAAATATCCAAAAAGTCATAAAATAAGACACTACTGCTACTCCTGTGGACTATGACTCCTAGACCTCCTCCGTGGAACTTGCAGATGGTCAAACACGCTATAATCGGTCCGGAGGCCCTCCAAAATGCCGAAGAAGAGTGGATTTGAAACCACCTCTGAAATCTCCATCGCATGCTCCACTCTGCCTCTCATACTACTAATGACCTGCAATGGATCAGGAGGATGTCTGACCTACTCCTGGTCAACAAGAATATCCTGGTAGACAGGTCTCGGAATGACAATGTCAGGCTCTGGAGCAGGGTTGACATAAGAGGATGGGATATATGGTAGAACCACCTAATGTACCTATCTGAATGGATCTAAAGCTCGTCGTCAGGGACCTGGTGACCCCTCTGCTGTTGGGGAACGACATGCAGAGCAAACTCCGAGAAAGCAACAACCACATCTGCTGGGGCAAGAGACATAATCGTAGTAGGAGGTCGGGGAACATTCTGAACATATCCGTACTGCCTCACAACCCGCTCGGGCAAGTGGCACACCATCTTTTGTTTCCCAGCCATGATCCATCCGGAGTACCAGCACACGTCATGAAAAGGCGTCATGTCCTGTCGGTACTCGTACGACCTCCAGGTGACATGACAATGCTCCATCGAATCCAACAAGCCTCTGAAGTGATCAACATGTTTAAACCCCCTCTGAGGTTTCCATCTACCCACATACGGGTTCTCCCGTTCGTAATCTCGATATCTCGACTCCGAAACCACATGTCTGAAGTGAGCTATAACCCATCTCTGCAAATATAAAGAGACAAATCTAGATCAGCACACAAGTGTCATACAAGAAACTATACATTTACGTTTAACTTAAAAAAAGAAGAAAAAAAAAATTACCACAAGCAAGCACATGTAACCACCAATGGAGCCAACATGTGGGCTGGAGGTAAGATTCAGCTGCTCATTCAAGAAAGCAAGTTCCATCGCGCCCCATGACCACGTGTCTATTTCAGCCAAATCCCGAATCGCAAGCATCCACAACAGATTAATAGTTTTGATGTTCTTGCCGGCAAAAAGGGTGTAGGCAAACAAGAGCAACAAAAACGCCTTGACACAGACAGGTCTAATACGACTCAGCTCTTCCTCCTCCTCCTCTGATAAATCCTCCCCCAGCAAATGGTTACACCTATTCAACAGGTGCTCATAACGCTCTTTCAGGGCCGTGTTAGTGAGAAAGGCACCTGAATTATTACCCACCTGCTCCATCGCTTCCTCCACCGGAAACAATAGGTGAGTCACCATCAGCTCTACACCATGGTCAGGATTTAAATCATCCTCCTGAATGAGCTGTCCAGCGACAGGGATGCCTAGAAGACAAGCAACATCGTCCAGTGTGATGGTCATCTCCCCAACAGGCAGATGGAAGCTGCTGGTCTCCTGATGCCATCTCTCAGCCATAACACACACTAACCCGTGGGAGATGTTGTCGTACATAGTCAGAAGGATGGGCCTTAGACCGGATGCATCCACCGGGCCCCAAAACCAAGGGTTATCTTCTACCGGCAACGGAAGTGACAAGACAGAAAGCTTAAGTTTCCTCCCGTGCGAGACGACATTCATCTTACGATCCGTTTGCAACTGAAATACAAAAAAAATAAAATTAAATAAGTAAAATAAACATGAAATAAACTATAAATATTATACGTAAAATAAACTTGACATAATAATAAACTATAAATATTCTACGTAAAATAAACTTAACATTATAATAAACAATAAATATTCTACGTTAAAAATAAATCAATTATACTTAAATACGTAAAATAAACATGACATATTCTACGTAAAATAAACTTGACATAATAGTAAAATATCATTAAATTAAATAAAGCAATTATACTTACTGTTTAATCGTTCCAAAGCTTGAATGCCACGTGTTTACCAAAGTCTGGTAAAAGAGTCAAGTCGTAAGGCCCTCTGGAAAGCCCCCATCCTTATCCTCCATACCAGCCTCTGCATGCTGCTGAGGATGTTGCTCAAGCTGCTGCTGCTGAGGATGCTTCTACTGAGGAGGCTCGACATACTGCTGCTGAGGAGGCTGCTCAGGCTGATATCCCTCATCAAACTGAGCATGATACCCCTGATGATACTCATACCCCTCCTGATACTGATAACTCGGCTGAAATTCAGGCTGCTCCTGATACGCTTGCTCCTTATACGCCTGCTCCTGATAATGCTGCTCATACTGGTACTGTGGCAGGTCCACAATCTGAGATGGACTCGTTTGTGACGTCGATCCCCCCGCAGCATCAACAGTAGCAAGTTTCGTGCCCCCACTCTCCCTCGACCAGGAGGAGGGTGTAGTGCACCCTTCTCCCTCCGTAAACTACCAGTAGGGGCAGGCCTCCCTGCCCTAAATCTGTCAATCCTCTCCTGCTCAGACATATCTGCATAAAAAACAAAAAATCTTTAACACATATTCACACGGACTTAAAATTTCGACAATGTCATCTTTAATAATACAAAAACAACACTATAATGTCGACAATGTCATTTAAATCCATAAACCATCACATTGCAGTCAAATTAACTATAATCAACATTGACAAACACAATTCTAACTAATTACATCATTAACAATCCAAAAAAACAAAAAAATATCATTGAGGTATTTTACCGAACACATAGTGTGCAATTTTCAAACAACTATGTAATCTAACAATTTCTAAACCCTAAACTACCACATTGTATCCTAAACAACATCTAAACAACAATTCCTAAGTTAATTCGTCACTAACAATCATCAAAACAAACATGCAAGCAAAATTTTAAAAAACCTAAAAATGTTCAATTTCTACAAAAATTCGAAAAATTGAACCAAAATAATGCAAAGAAGTAGTATGATAATCAATTACTTGATATTGTGGACGAAATTTGGTTTGAATGGCGCAAGAATGATGAATTTCGAATTTTGGAGTAGAATTTTCGTATTTTGCAGAAGTTGAAAATGAGGGTTGCTATGTTGCTGATAACTGACTTAAGTAATGTAGCGTGACTTAAATCACGCTAACATCATAACTGACGTGAGTTAACTTACGTAAGGGTACAAATGGAATTTCACTTGAAAATGAACAAAACTATTTAGGTAAAGAGCAGAACTCGCATGATTTGACTCAATATGAATAATCATCCGAATTTCCATTATGGTCCAATATTTTGATAAATATTGCCCCCGGATGATTCAACAAGCTAGGACACAAGTAAGGGTCACGTACGTTACGTACCTATAAAATGAGGGAACAAAAATACTACTGTATTAAACTTGGACCCACAATACAGTGTTTCAACAAGTTATAATATGCTCAAAGAAAAAATTCTGATATGATCACATGACTAAAGAAAAAGTGTTTGGTCACACCAACATAAATAAATATTTTATAATAATAAAGAGAAAATTAATAAAAAAGATGATTGAATATTTTAAGGAGAATCTTTTTGTGTGTGTGTCTAAACATTATTGATTTGGTCTTGCGACCATGGAAGAATACCTCATATTATATATGATCCAAGCAAAATTATTACTCTCGTTGCCGCATCATTGGCTTCCAAAGAATATCATCAAATGACATTTCCAAACCAAAAACAAAAGAAACAACAAAGCATATATAAATGCCATTGACTAACCAATCAAAATTCAAAGCAAAATGAATCAAATCAACTTGTCGTTCCACTTTCTATTTAGTCATTCTTGATTCTTTGTTGCTTTTCCGAGGTGTATGCTGAATTGTCAAGACAAATGCCAATGTGGCTGCACAAGATCCCATTACACATGCAGTCACTAAGCCATGCTCACACCTTAAGCAAACATACACACTCCCTTCGTGGTTTGCTTGTGGTAGAACAGCTCAACAACCTTTTTTCTAGTTATATATAACATACAAACTCTCCAATCTTAACTCAAGCACAGCTCAACTCACACAATTACATTAGCATCTCATATAACTAAAATGGCATCCATTTCCATGGTCATTGCTCTCAAGTGCAAGCAACATGCATATGGTGAAGGTAATTGGTTTGGTTATACATGTGTATCTTGCATTGAAGAAGAACATCGCTATGGAGATCGAGACTCATACAACGAAGGCAATGACGACGATGACGGTGGTTATGACTATGCTCCCGCTGCATAAAACTCTAATGTGTTAACTTACATCAATCATTAACTAGTTAGTATTATAGCATATTGAAGATATAGTTAGTAGTCGTTTAATATAGTTCGAAATTAGTACTTAACTATTAGTTTGTTATTGCTTATAAATAGGCTAGATGTCATTAACGCTACTACTTTGTTTTTTTCTTCTTCCATTTGTAACATTTTACTTTTATCAAATATAAAAGAGTTTTAAGTTTTTATCTCTTCATCCATGGATTTCCATGCCATGTTTGTTATTAGCATAGCATGATATAGTTTTAAAGGTAAGATTCAATTATGAAACGAAGGAGATAGATATCACATGTTGAATGAAGGTGACAAAGAAGTTTGATGTTTTTGAGATGAAAATGGTAATTGATTGTAAAAAAAAAAACCCTATGGATGACGCCAGTGATGGAGCTAGAAGGGGGACCAACAGAGGCCACGGTCCCTCCGAACTTTAAAAAAAAAATTATACGTTGGTGTGTGTGTGTCTATATATATATATATATATATAAATATATATATATATATATATATATATATTTTTTTATATATATATATATTATATATTATAATTTTAATAATTTTATATA
>Ga0315914_1004108_pt1 | contig 21823 bp, 7 predicted proteins | sample MpolenodulesMG_FD_203920 | JGI IMG/M metagenome (GOLD analysis project Ga0315914, IMG submission 203920) | Medicago polymorpha root nodule microbial communities from Los Angeles, California, United States - elongated nodules | ecosystem: Host-associated > Plants > Roots > Nodule | place: USA...
AATCCTTAAACGACATTCATTTTAAAACAGATGGAGTAAAATATACCAAATTTATAAACCACCGGCAATATAGGCGTGGATCACCCCAAGTGTTTTCCCAAAAGTCAATGCCATGAAATGTTTTTGATTGACAAGTTATTTATTTAAACAAATTCTGTTATGGTTTTATTATAAAAGAGAATATATGATACAAACAAGGTAATGCAATATATAATAAAGAAATTAAGGTTTGAACAGCAAAGATACAATATATAATTAGGGTAATAGTTATTTTGGTCCCTGAATGTGTAACGAGAAGTTACAGTAGTCTTTAAATGTATTAAAATTTTAAAATAATTTTTGATTTTGCACTTTATTAATCAAAATAGCTCTGAAGTGACAACCAGTAAGTATATTAGAAGATTAATATGACAACGTTAACAAATTATTTTAATGTTAAAGACCATTTTGACTAGCAAAGTGCATAATCAAAGATTATTTTAAAATTGGCTTAATTAAACTTTTGGCCCTAACTTTCCCAAAATTGTGATTTCGGCCCCCTAAAAAAACAACTCTTTTCAGGCCCCCTAAGTTTACTTTCTGTTGCAATTTTGGCTCTTAGCAGAATTTTGACCCAGTCAACGCGCTGACGTGGACGCATTTTTGTATTTTTTTAATATTTTTTGATTTTGTAATTAAAAAAGTAAAAATAAATATTTTTTTATTTTAAATTTTTGTAATAACAAAAATTGTAATTAATTTCTTTTATTTGTAGAACAAACATAGAAGAAAATGTTTAAGTCCTACAAACAAGCTACCTCACACCACCAATGAAGCTACACCAGGTCCCTTACTATTATTATACATTTGGGACGGGATATTTTTTTTTTTAAGGAACATTTGGGATTATTTTTTGTCTATCATGAAACACTAACAAATAAATAAAAATAATCATGAATAGTTGATGAGAAAAGAATGACCTCTCATGACCACCAATACTTTGCTATGAGTTGCTTGCAAAGGTTATATGATCATTTATGCAAGCTACAAGACAGACATATACATCGAAGAACTTAACAGACATTTCCTAAGATTCTTCAAAAAAAAAAAAGACATTTCCTAAGATTATTTTATAAAAAAACATGACTAGAAAAGGTGCAAAACATTTTCTATCAAAAAAAAAAAAAGGTGCAAAACATTTAACGTTATAAAATGATCAAATAATTTCATTTTTATTATATGCAAGGAAAAAAACATGACTAAATTTCTCAAACTGATTTATGCTACGATTCACCTTCTTTTCTTGTTTCTTGCTGTAACTCACTCCACTGCCAAGGGTAAGCTCATTTTTTCCTTTCTAAATTTTACTTTTTACTTTTATACATAGCATTTCTTCTCTTTTGAATAACATTATTTTAATCTTGATTTTCCAGTTATACAGTGTACCCCTCCTGAAGTCGTGAAGTGCACTTGTCAATGTGGGAAGCGAACACTTTATTAGATGTAAAAATAAAACCTTTTTTTTTATCAAAAGCAATAATGTTTTATTTCTCACAATTTATTAATTTCTTTGGCAAGCTCAGAATCATATAATTTTAATATCCATATATGTAACTTTTGTTTTCTTATGTATCAATAACAAATATAATTGTTTGAGTTCTTCCAACTAATGACAAAGATTGAAACTTAAATCAAATCTACAATCTTTTTCTCGCTTAAATAAAATCAAGAGAGGAAGATAGGGTTGTATTGTAGCAATCAATTGAAAGATTTGACGTGGCTGAAAGAGTTTTTAAGAGTGTCGCAGCAATCAAGAGATATCTGAGCAACAAAGAAAGGGGGAGTTATTTACCGGAGAAATGATATTTGTACAACTATTTTATAACAATTTTTTAACAATTTTCTATCTCTTACTTATATTATCTTTTTATTCTCTCTCTTTCTTTTTCTCTCTCCATTGTTTTTGACCAATAAGAAGAGAGAAAACCAAAGTTGTCTTAAAAGTTGTCCCAAAGAGTCGTACAAATATCACTACTCTATTCATTGTTTTGGGTTTTGCAAAGGCTTTTCATGTGTACATTCCTATTTTATTTTTTTTTGGTTAAGTAGCATACGTTCCCATACCCGATTCTCATATACTTACTCTGTTACTCTACTCATACCGAACGGGGATGGTAAACTGAATCTCATCCCCATCCCCGACAGGTTCGGGTATCCCCGCCTCATCCCCGTCCCCGCATTGAATAATTTTTTTAAATAAAAAATACTCCCTCCGTTTCAAAATGAGTGTAACTTTAGCCAAAAAAATTGTTTCAAAATGAATGTCACTTTACATTTCCAATACAACTTTGATTTTTTTCTTCCAACTTTAACCTCAATAAATATTCAAATTTTTCTCTCACACAATTTTCAATGCAACTTTAAGTTTGTCTTTTTCTTATAAAGTAAGGGCAGTTTAGTAAAAGTGTTATGTGTAATGATTATTTTATTCAATTACTTAATTTGTGTGTAATTGGCTAAAGCGACACTCATTTTGAAACGGAGGGAGTAGAAGTTTTTTTTGCATCCCCAAGAGCATTGTTGTAATACATTATCCAACAATACATTCCCTTTAACATTTGTTAGACGGAATGATTTAGTTGATCCTTTAAATATAAATGGTAGTTTTTATTAACATGACAATTATCAAACAAAATAACATGACATATCTTCATAAAGTAATTTTTTACATTTGGGACGGGTTTGGGTACGGGTTCGGGGTGGGTACCTATATACCCATTACCCGTCTCATACCCGTGTTTTGAAATCGGGAAAAACCCATACTCATACCCAAACCCAGTCAAAACGGGGAAAACCCATCAGATTGGGTTTGGTTCGGGCGCGTAACCGCGTGTATGAGTTTTGTTGTCATGCCTACGTGCAATAAATTCACCCTTAGATGAATAGGTGGGGTGACTACTGTTTGAACTACGGTCACTGCATATATAATGTATTATTTGTATCGGCAAAGTTATGATTACGTGAATTCATCTTTATTTATTTATAATAATTACATAAAGTAGTGGCGTAGTCAGATTATTTTTTCGGATCAGCCACTAAAATAAACTATAATATATATTCATAAAATTTATCTTTAATAAAATTAAGTACAAAGTTAATCTCAAAACATTAAATTACATAACTTAAATATTCAGATTAATTATATATGTATTTCAAGTTTGATAATAATGCATATTGATATGGAGAAGATGGTGTGTCACAAAGTAATTTTATTTAAAAGTCAAAGATATTTTAATTAATTAACCTATAATTTTTTTTTGGCCATGGCCCACCCCATCTCTTGAGTGTCTCCACCATTTGTCGGTTAGATGATTTTTTTGAAAGGATTTTGGTGCGAGTACTGGATGGTAGGTGTTTGGAAATTGTTTCTGAGGTCATTCGCGTTAGAGTTTGTGGTTTTTGGTTTAAGCTTGATTTATGCTGTTGTGTGGGCGAGTTTTGATTTGATCTTGGTGTTGGCTTGGATGATGTCTTTTTTTGTGTTTTTGATGTACGAGGTATATGGATTTTCATTTAGGAGTTCCGCCTATATAAGACGTCTCTTTATATTGTATGCAGTTTTGCCGATCTTTGTTCGTCTTGCATAGAAACTTGATTACTAACAAAATTTAGCCGATCAAAAAATTTGAGATCAATTATGTGAACCAAATTTACATTCCATGCATTCAACAATATTTGCTCGAAGTTACACTTTAAAGATAGTCTTGCCTATTTAGAAGTATTTTGATATAATCATATGTTTTACCTTTTAATTATATTTTGTTTGTCAAGTAATCTAGTGGTTGAGGGTCACACATATTAAATTTGGCGAAGTAAAGAGTTCGGGGTTCGAATCCCTTTGTTCTTATAGCTACCCACTAAGTTGTGCCTATGTGACTACTTGTGTTAATTATTTATATCCTTGGACATAAAATTGTCCTTATAGCTACCCACTAAGTTGTACCTACGTGACTACTTATGTTTATTATTTAGAATAAAGATATGTTGACACCCTTAATGTGTTTATCCCTTTGTATCACTCGTGAAAATTTCGGTTAACCAAATATATAGTCTGTGCGACCACATTTTTTCAGTTGTATGACCACTATTTAGAAGCTGAAAAATGTGGTCACATAACTAAAATGTGTGTGACCACTATTTTTCCACTTAATTAACCAAATAAATTCTGAAAAAATAGTGGTCACGCAACAACAAAATGTGGTCACACAGACCATACATTTGGTTAACTTAAATTTTCTAGAGTGGTATAAAAGGTGTACACATTAAGGGTGTCAACCTAACATTGCTCTTAATTATTTATATCCTTGGACATGCCTTTTCTTATTGCCTTTTATTTCTTTCACCGGGTATTTTTTATATCTCACTCCCTCTTAACTACGTAGCTCTCTCTCCCTTTCATCCGGACCTTTTAAATGGTAAGGACTACAACCTAATTGATGGAACTTATGGAGAGAATGATACTAGAGGAAATGATGGTTTTCATTCATAAAACATTTTTTTACTGTACAAAATCGATGATGTGGTAGAGGTAATCCAAAATTCGCTCAAATTACAAAGGACAAACGTACCTTAAAATTTGAAATTTGATACCATGAAGGTCCAAAACAAAAGAATCAAAATCTAAAAAATAATAGCAATTACAAGGAGGTAAATGACAAACCACTAGTATTACGGTGGATAAACAGATATCAACCCTATATAAAATATATTAATTTCTATGCTCTCAAAGCATAAAGAATTTTTACACATTCATCAAATCAATCATACTAAATTTGTTTTTGTAGAGATATTAGGAGCTAGCCTAAATAGGTGTTTTCACATAGAGTGGTTTTAGATGAGGCATGTGTAAACAAGTTTTGCAGTATCAGTTTTACGATTTGGACTTCAATTTTTTCTACAAAACCCTATATCCATCCTATATGTTTTTCTTGGTACCCGATGTTCCACACCCTTTTATCGGACACGTCTATTTGACAACCTTTAAAAATCAAATAATAAAATAAACACACACAAAAATGTCGTATGTCTCCCTCCCTCCTCTTTCTCTATTTCTATATGCCCCCACCCCCTCCTCTCACTCACCCCTCGTCTCCTCCGACCTCTACGCTCATTTCTCTCCTGCCTTATTTGTTTCTCCCTGATCTTCTCTTGTTGCTCCTTCGTCGTCTTTGTCTTCATCAGCTTCAATATCGTGGATCTTGTTGTCGGCTTCGACCACGTCGATCTGACCTCCAGGTCATTTGTAAATGCTCTCACCAACAATATTGACGCCATTATCTTAATACATAGTAATAAAGTCAGTAACATGTAGTGGGTTTGGTGTCGAGCCCAGCCTAGACGAGGAGGAGGGAACGACAGGGTGGGGTGGGAAAAACCTAACAGAAAGCGTAGAAGAAAGGGAGAGATCTAGTTAAGTAGTTAAGAGGGAGTACAAATTGGTTTCTTTGATTTTTTTTTTTTTATTTTCTTTCTTGTTTTATTTTTATTTTAATAATTTATTTGATTTTTCAATATTTTGGATGAGAGATAGAGTGGGGGTTGAATGGGTGGATGGGCTCAATGGGGGCGTCCAAGGAACATTTTTCTTTAACACCCGATGATGCTCCACTAATAATTAGAGGGATATGAGAAGGGATAAAAGAGATATGAGTCAATGTAATAGGTAGATGATTGAGAGAGATAGAGAAAATGAGAAATGTTAGATGAGAGTGGATTATTGGAGGATTGTTGCCACCGTTCACAGTATTATAAGCTTTCAGTTTTTTGTTGCATGCACCCATTTTTTAGGGTTTGAATCCTTTCCTTACTTTAAATGCATCACAATATTCAATCACTCAGCCAATATTTTTTACTAGCTTATATCAAATCCCATTTTTATGCTAAATACAAAAACATGATCTTTGGTCTTTATTTGTTTAAAAAGATAAATATTTTATATACAAATATTTAAATGGCTAATTGTAATTGTACAATTACAATTAGCCTTTCAAAAAATTGTAATTATACAATGTGACAATTTTCTTTAGAGCACTGCTATATCTCCATATCTCTAGAAAGCAAGCATCACAATTTCTTCAAAAATAAAGAGCAATCATTCATAATTCCCTACTTGCAACAATACACGGAGGTGTTGCTGAAAAATAGGGAATGAACTACTAAATCATGCAATTAAAACTTGTCTTGGGAAAAGTTTGCAAGACATATTTTGCTAGAAATAGCATTTTCCTTTTCTTTAAACATAATATGTTCTCCTTTCATTTTTTATTTTTTTTGAGGGAACGTTCTCCTTTCGTTCTAAAAGCTAATAAAGGATACAAAGTCGGATAATATAATTAAGATACTTCTAAGCTTGTCAAAGCAATTAAAGTGGGAGAAACAACACATTAATATTAGGGGAATTAGTCACTTTAGTCCCTCATTGGAAAAGGAGTAGTCACTTTAGTCCTTGAATCAGAGAAATTGCAAAACAGTCCCTGAATTTAGACTCTATTGGTCAATTTCAGGGACTAAAGTGACTAACGAGTCTACATTCATGACTAAATTGACTAACGGAGTCTGCATTCAAGGACTAAATTGACGTACAGAGTATACATTCAGAGACTATTTTGCAATTTATCTGCATTCATGGATTAAAGTGACGATTCATTTCCTATTCGGGGACTAAAATGACTAATCTCCCATGATATTATTTTTGACAAAACAAAACGTTATTTCTAAACACTTATAAGTGTTGTGCTACACATAGTGACACGTTTTCAGAGTGCATTTCTTGGTTTTAGGAAGGATACTTATAACCTGAAAATCAATGTCAAGTGTAAACAGAAAAATATTGTGATATAAAATAAAGTTAAATGAATGTTGCTCAAAAGATATGAAAGATTGTGTATATAGTAAAAAAAAAAATATTAAAAAGGAAAAGAAAATAAATGAACTTACTCCATCCTTCACTGTAGCAGTGGCACCCATTTGAAGTGCACTTCATGATATCAGGAGGGATACAATCAAGAACTAGAAAATCAATGTCAAAAGTAATCAGAAAAAATAACAACTAGAAAATAAATGTCAAAAGTAATCAGAAAAAGATAACATGATGTAAAAGAGATGAAAGATCGTGTATAAAGTAAAAAAAATATTAAAATTTTTCTTTTAAAAAAAAAGAATAGGCTTATTACTCTCTCCTAGGCCTTCACAGTAACACCCTTTGAGAGTGCACCTCAAAATTTCTAAAGGGCCACACTTAAGACCTAGAAAATCAATATAAATAATAATCAAAGGATGTGATGTAACACAGGATTAAGAGAATGTTACTCAAAAGAGATGAAATATTGTGCATAAAGTAAAATATAAATTTTAAAAATTAAAAATGGGTTTACCACCGCTTGCAGCGTCAATTACAATAAGATAGAGGGAATGAAGAAGAATTGTAGCATAGACCAATTTCTGCAATTTAGTCATGTTTTTTCCCTTTGAATTATAATAAATATGAAATTTTTTATCACTTTATAATATCAAATAATGTACACTCGATTTATTACATTTAAATAGTTTTTAGCACTTTCAGAGTTGCAAAAACCCTTTTCAAAAATAAATTCTTATTAAATATCTTTCAAGTTCATCGATGTGTATTTTTGTCCTTGTAGATTATTTCATTGATCATTTGACCTTTGTAATCATCTAATATCATTTATGTTTTAATTTTCATGATAGACACGAGAAAAATCCCCAAAGGATGATAAAGTATTCAATGCTGGCAAAAGTTAGTTGTAGAATGAATCGAAGAGAGAACACATTAATGCAAAAATTAAAATTATCACTACATCAAAGTTAAATCATATCATATATTATGATAAAGAGACAATTATGCACACTCTAAGGGATTTTCGAAAGCCAAAAGAATTTGGAATATGCTGCATTTCCTTAGCTCTCAAATCATTCTTATATATAATTATTATGATTGGATTAATCATTTTTCTTTGTGAAAAATATGCAACTTTTTTTATTGCCTATTGATACATTCGGAAAGCTCGTCATGAAGAGATTTTTCTAAAACATCTTGGAAAGACTGGAAAGTTTTGGTTCTAATTAAAACGCATCAAGAAGAAATAGTTCGGAGAGTGGGTTAGGTTATTACACACATGGAACAACATTTTGTTTACTTTTTTTTTCTTTTAGGAGACATTTTTTTACTTGAAAACCTCCATCGGGTGCGGAGGTTAAATTAAATGTTGACGATAACTCTTTTTGTAATTTAGGACTCATTGGTTTAATATATGAACTTAATGGCAATTGATTATTGGGGTTTTCTAGTGGATGTGATATTACTACCAACATGAATGAAAAGTTGCAAGCTATCTTTCACAAATCACAACCTTCAGATGACTTGGGGTCATGGTTACCGACATGTTTGAATGTGAATCATATTGTCAATTGGCATTGAAATTAATTAAGCAAGGTAATAGATGCGCAAACTGGTTTACTAAAAATACGAAGCAATTTAGGATGGTAAATTTATCTCTTGGGGAAAATGCGCAAATGAGAAAACCTTCTATCAACTTCTCTGCTTGCACATCCATTTGTAGCTTTCTCCGGTTATAGTTTGTCTCCTTTTCATTTTGTTCCAAGTTTTTGATACACCCCCTTTAAGTGTAAGCCCAATCAAGTTATGGATGAGCCCAATAGTGATGAAGAGTCCAATAGCCCAACACTCGCGAAGAGACGGACCCGCTACTACTTTTATCTTCTATTATTATTGAAAGTTGTTGTTGACACAACAAGTTTGGCTGAAAAACATCAGCAATTTACCCAAATACCTCCAACGACAGTTAACTGCCAAAATTCAGTTTCATCCATCGGCACTTAAGTGCCGTGGAGCTATTTCATGCTTTTTTATGTGTCATCGTCACCAAGGTGCATAACCAAGAACAAGAACAAGAACAAACTCATACCCATTAACAATTCTCTCTTTGTTTTCATTGTTGAGTTCATGAACAGTCCTTTGTACTTTGGTTAAAAGATCGACTTCAGATGATTTCACACCATCATGTTCCTTTTCTCGCTCTAATTCATCGTCTAATGCTATTAGTTCATCAAATTCATCAACTTCATAACATTGTGTAACAACATTGTTGAAAGTGAGTAATAAGAAAAGGGTTAGAAGGAAATTGATGGATTTTAACATGATGAGGTCAAGATCTGATGCGTTTGTGAAAAGATAAAAGCATTGGTTAAGATTTGTTGCATTGATAACTGATTGATGAAAATATAGTTCATTGAAGGAAATTGATGGATTTGGTGTCAGGCTGCTCCAGTATCATAAAAAAGCATGAAATAGCTCCACAACACTAAGTGTCAATGGATGAAATTGAATTTCGGCAGTTAACTAATGTCGGTTAACTTCCGTGGCAGTTAACTGCCGATGAGGGTATTTGGATAAATTACTGGTGTTTTTCAGCCAAACTTGATGTGTCAACAACAACTTTCATTATTATTTAGTTCCATAAATTAAGAAAGTTTGTTCTATTACACTTGCATTATATGAGATCTAGTTGAAACCCTTTATGTTTATGTTGAATGAAATAAGAAGTTTATATTCTTCCCTAAAATTCTCTTCTTTCTTCCATTATAATACAATCTGCTAAACTTGTTTGCAAGAAAATAAAATAAATCATTTGTCACAATAATAAAAATAAAAGTTAAAGGTTTGGGAAAACAAGTAAAATGATTTAGAAATTCTGAAAGTTAAAAGCGTGGTGTAAACCAAGCTTCAGTTATGACAAAGCATTACTACGATATACAAATCTATAGATATCTATGGCTTCTTGGCAACCTGGTGGCCACTAGGAGTGTTGTGCTCTCAGCCTTCATGTTAAGCACTTGAAGATTACCAGTCAAAGTACAACCATAAAATCTTAACATGCAACGTTGCTAGGTTAGGTCATCGACATTTCCCACATAAGTGTTATTTTGTTGAGCCTTTGGCTTATGACAAGAGTCCTAATTAGATCTCAATTCTTAAAAGGTTCTTCCATGATATAGTACTCGTACAAATTGGTCTTTCTTGATCCCTTCACATCTCGATGCATATGGACTATCTTGTATCAAACAAACATGTTGTATTCTCATACCCTCTCGGTCTCAAGGAACTATAGCATTGAAAGCAAAAGAGGTTAAGTTTTAATTTCAAAGATTTTTAGTTAAATCAGTTTGTTTGAAAGAAGCGTGAAGTTATAGCTTTATAAATCTTAACCAAAGAGTATTATAGCCTCATCATGGCTAAACCACAAGAAGGGGTTTAACTCATGGTGAGATGAACCACAAAGGTGAATATGAAATAAAACAATGAAAACATGAAAAGCTAAATTGATAGATAAATAGAGCTAGTACAAGATTACAATCCATGAAGGGGAGTGGTGAGCTAAAAGTATTAACAAGTAATATTAACTTAAATTTATTGAGAAGATGAGATGGAGTGAGAACTCTAAAGCTGTTAACCCTAGCAAGAACTCTGCCTCGTAATTCACTATCAAATTTTCGAACCCTTAACACTAACATGTAGTTGTCCTTTTATAGTACAAGACCAACCATTACAAATTGTACTCTTTGGTCATTTCCCCTATGAGCTATCCTTTTCTTATCCTACCTACTATAGACATATTCCTTTTATTCCTCGTACTCAAATCATTGGCGTGAGCTCATAATTCTTAACCCTTAAGCAAAGGCTAGAAGTGGTCCCATGAGTTCGTACTAGTTGTTCGACCTGGCTAGTGTTCCAGGGTGTTGCATCTTTCCATTTCTTTAGTGAAGCATTCTAATCCATGTTGCAGTTTCCTAGATCTCCAGTGTTAAACCTCATCTTGTTTCATCAAACATCCACAATGAGCAATACTAGTTCAAAGCAGTTGCAAAATATGATTTTTATCAGCTTGTGACAGGAGCAATCTGAGGGAAAACCCTTGCAAATTGCAAAGCAGTTGCAAAATAGACAACACCCCTGCGAAAGTCTGCAATGCAGCTGCACAAAGCATGTTGTTCTGTATTTTTCGAATTGCTCATGTCACATGCATTTCCTCTTATTTCTAGAAACTTATTTCATGTCATATTTTCTCCCTCCTCAAGAGAGCTCAAGAGAGAAAAAAGAAAAACTAAACCTTCGTTCTCTCCTTACATGTCTGTCAAGTAATTTCAAAGCTAGATCCGGCCACCAGTCGACGCAATCAAGGAAAATAATTTACTTTTCGAACTCCCCATCACGAGATCTATCTTCTACACCGATCAGTTTTTTTAGAGGATCAACTCAGTTCTCTTCCTCTTCTCCACCACGGTAACCTTCTTTCCTACCAGTTCTCTGTCATTTTTTCTTCTTCTTCTTAAGTGTTGTTTCAAACTTCCGGCCTATACTGAAATTGGAAAGAATGGGATTTTTCATTTGTCTACTCATGATGTTGAGCCAAAAATTGGAAAGAATGGGATTTCTCTGTCATTTTTTCTTCTTCCTCTTAAATGTTGAGACACAGGAACCCATTTCTTTAAAACCCAAGTACAACAAGAAAAAGTTGAAGCTTCCATAAAAAAAGGTCGAAGGTGGTTGAATTTAAGGAGTTTTGTTATACTGCGAATCAAATCTCCATTTTGTGATGAAGATTTATTCAGTTTTTGTTTGTTGAATCATTGAGAGTTTGTGTGGATCAGATCTACATCTGAAGCGGCCCATGTGACTGGATTAGATATGTTGTTGGGTTCTTGTGACATAGATAAGCTGAACAAAATAAAGAATAAGAGCGTTTGTCCTTTTTTTTGTATTTATAAGATGAGGATTGGCAGAGCAGAGAAGATTAAGGTGCATCAATCTTCTGCTTTTGTATAGATTACTACCAATATTAACTAGAGTTCATGAATAAAGAAAAAATAGCGTCCAAAGATATTAAGTGGGTTCAGTATCTTTCTTTCCACACTAGACAAGAAGAATGAGAACAAAATAGTCAATGTTGAACACTTTCTACCAGCTGACAGTTGCTGTTAAGGCTATTGAACACTCAGGCCCGGCCTTGGGGGGTGCAAACAGCTCAATAGAGCTGGGCCTCCCCCAGCAATGGGCCTAAAAAAAAAAATTAATTCCCAGTAATACTACTACCCTCCAATAAATAAAAACTTATTCCATTCCTCAGAGAGTTCAGAAGCGTGTTTTCTCTCACGCAGTCGCACTCCATTCTTCATCACTTTCACGCGTTCCACTTCCATTACATCACGACATCATCGGCGATTCATAATCATCACAGGTTCACCATCATCATGTTTTCCTTCTTCTTCCTTCACCAATTCACTGATTCACTGATTCCCCTTTTCCAAAACAACACTCTCTCTTTGGTAAGTAAATAACCTCTCTTTCATTAATTTATTTTACTTCCTTTCATGAAATTGGATGATTTTTGTTGAATATTGAAATTGCTAAAATAGAGATTAATAGAGATATGATTGATTATTGACAGAATTAGTAATAATTGATTTCTGCATATTTACTGTTTTGGGAGTTTTTGTTAAAATTATTCAAATTTCAGTCTATAATTGAATTTATATATCATATATGTTGCTAATTACTAATTATGTTTTAATTTTATTTTATCGATCAACCTCAACATTGTATGTCTAATGATGTAGTTCAACTTCGACATTGCGGAATTGCTCAAGAACAGTGAAGAATTTCAGGTTCTTTATTTTTTTGTTAAGCTTCCTCTATGCCTCCTAAATTGGCTCCTCCTAGATTGCCGCCTAAGATTAGAAATTTTGAGTCTGGCCATGAGAAGCGTAGGAAAAAGAAAAAAATTACTGAGTTAATTGAATCCCAAACAGGAGCTCTTGATAAATTTATTGTAAAAGAAACACAAATTCCTATTGATGATAGTCATGTTGATGCTATTCCTGTTAATGCTATTCCTGTTAATGCTATCCATGTTGATGTTATTCTTGTTGATGCTATTCCCGTTGATAATGTTTATGTTATATGCCTATTCATATTGATGGCATTCATGTTGATGCTATTCCTATCAATGATAATGTTGATGTGGATGTTGATGTTGATGTTGAAAATCTTAATGATAATGAATATGATAATCAAAATGTTGATAATGTTAATGACATTCACGTTAGTGTAGATATATTTGATCCAAAAAATTGGTATTCTCTCGAGTCTAAAATGATTGAGTTGTTGGCTACAAAAGGCCCTATAAGAGATTTAAGAATTGTGAAGGGTCCTAGAGATAAATTTTCTAGACACTTTACGGCTAATTTGTATACTAGAACTTTATCAAATAGAGAGAAGTGTGATAGAGATTGGCTTGTTTATTCAAAAGAGCTTGATAGATTATTTTGTTTTTGTTGTAAAGTTTTTAAAAGAGGGATTAGTATAGGTCAATTAGCAAATGAGGGTTTAAGTGATTGGTCGCATTGTGGTGTTAGACTTAAAGAGCATGAGGCAAGCTCGGAACACATTAAGAGCATGACTAATTGGTATGAGTTGCGTCAAAGAATGAATAGTTTTCAAACTATTGATAAAACAACTCAAAGATTGATTGAGAAAGAAAAGGGTCATTGGAAAAGTGTTTTAAAAAGAATCATTGCAGTAGTGAAATTCCTTGCTAAACATAATTTGGCCTTCTGTGGTTCTGTAGACAGATTGGATGAATATGGCAATGGGAACTTTTTGGGCTTAATTGAAATCTTAAATGAATTTGATCCATGTGTCCAAGAACATGTTAGACGTGTTACAAATGATAATATTCATGTTCACTATCTTGGGCCTAGAATCCAAAATGAGTTAATACTTTTGCTTGCTTCTAAAATTAAAAATCAAATCATTGAAAAAATCAAGCAAGCAAAGTATTTCTCAGTGATACTTGATTATACTCCTGATATTTGATACTTGATTGTACTCCTGATATTAGTCACCAAGAACAAATGTTTTTGATAATACGATATGTAGTGTTTCTTCAAATTCTGTTAGCATTGAGGTGTCTATTTTTAGGATTTTTGAATGTGAATGATACAACTGGGCAAGGGCTTTTTGATGTTTTACAAGATGAATTGAAAAATCTTGATCTTGACATCTTTGATGTGCGAGGAAAAGGTTATGATAATGGGTCAAATATGAAAGGAAAACATCAATGTGTACAAAAGAGGTTTTTAGATATAAATCCAAGAGCCTTTTATACTCCTTGTAGTTGCCATAGTTTTAACTTGACATTGTGTGATATGGCTAACTCATGTGGTAAAGCTAAAGATTTTTTTGGAGTTGTTCAACGCATTTATACTATTTTTGCCAACTCTACTAAGAGATGGAAAATTTTGAAAGATAATTTAAAAGGGTTGTCTCCAAAATCATTATCATCCACTCGTTGGGAGAGTCATGTAGAAATTGTCAAAGCTATAAGAGCGACAATGTCAGATTTTATTGAAGCTTTACTTGAAGTGTCAAAAAAGGATCTTGATTCTAAAATAAGAAGTGAAGCTAAATATGTAGCAACACATGAACTTGGTGATTTTGAGTTTATAGTATCTATAATTATATGGTTTGACATATTGTCTGCAATTAATTTGGTTAGCAAGCTCTTACAGTCAAATGATATGGTTATTGATGTTGTTATGTCAAAAATAAAAGAGCTAATTTCTTTTTTTTTAAGGAATATAGAAAAAAACTGGTTTTAAGAAGGCCTTGGATGATGCTACAGAAGTTGCCATTGAATTGAATATTGACCCGATATTTCCTCAAAGGCGTATAATTCGAAGAAAAAGGCAGTTTGATGAGGATTTGAATACCCCGACAATTGAGCAATCTGAAGAAGAAACTTTTAGAGTTAATTACTTTCTTTACTTGAGGCGCATAAGAGATTTGAACAACTCCAACAATATGAAGCTGTTTTTGGTTTTTTGTTTACTTCTAACAAGTTAAAATCATTGAATAATGCGACTTTGGAGTCTTGTTGTGGTAATTTTGAACAAGCATTGAAACATAATGAGGAATCTGATATTGATGGAAGAGAACTATATGTGGAGTTAAGGTCACTAATAAGACATCTTGCCTGAAGAAAAAATGGGACCTATTGAGATTTTAAGATTTTTGAAAGGCATGTGTTGTTTTTCTAATACAATTGTTGCTTATAGAATTTTATTGACTATTCTCATGACAGTTGCCTCCGCAGAAAGAAGTTTTTCAAAGTTGAAGTCTTACATGCGGTCTACCATGCTACAAGAAAGACTTAATGGCTTAGCAATGATAGCAATTGAGAATGCTATGTTGTGAAATATACAATACGAAGAGTTGATTGATCAATTTGCTTCAGTAAATGTGAGTAGGAAGTCTCGTTTTTGTGTGAATGAAGACTCGTATTGAAGGTATTCGCCTGAACTCGTTTAATATTATTTATTATGTATACAGACTTCATTTTTAATTTAAACAGGGCTGCGATTTTTTTGCTGTTGTTGTGACTGCTTGGCTTCTGTGTTGCCTGCTTTGTGGGTTTTTTTGTTGTTTTTGTGACTGCTTGGTTGTTGTGCTGCCAACTTTGTGCGTGCATGGCTTTTGGTGGTTATGTGCAGGTTTCATTTTTTGTCCTCTTGTTTTAGCCTTTTAGGCCTATTAGATTTAGGTCATCTTGCTTTTGGTGTTAGGTGGGGGTTCCTCATGTATACGGTAATCATTTTCACATTTGGGTGTACCGCATATATATGGTACCTTGTAGTTATCTTTTAAAAAATATAAATAGAACATTGCTCTTTTAAAAAAATACATTTTGATTTTATACTTGCCTTTTTTAATTCCCAGAGCCGAGCCTCCAAATTCGTAGGAACAGTCCTGTGAACACTCCATGTGAGCTATTGTCCTTTCTTGATAGCTTCTACTTTTTTCATTCGTGATCAAATGATTCATTTCGATTTCACACGAGTTTTTTTTCTCTCTTTCCCTTTTTTGCAGGGATCTATATGCTGCTTATGTAGTCCGAAACTTAAGGAATGGGGAGGCTAATGTTTTTTTCTCTTAGCTAGAATTAAACATATTTAAAGAGCATTAACTTTCACTTTGACTTAGTGGATTTTTTTATTTTAAAGTTCCAACATTATATTTGACTTTAAATCTGAAAAATCCCTCGTTTTTAACTACTTTTTTTAAAGCAATTAAATTAAAAAAGAATTAATAAATTTTTTTAAATTATTTTGAATGATTTTAAAACAATGAAATTAAAAAATAACAATTTAAAATCATATTTAAATTTATTTTAATAATTAATTTTAAATTTTAATTATTAAAATTATTTTTATTACAATTAATTATTGTTTTTTGAAATAATTGTTTAAATTAACATTTTTAGAAAAACAATTAACAAATCATTTAAAAAAAATATTATGCAATTTCCCAGGGGTATACCCATACCCCTCACATAACTCCTGTCATGTTTTGGGTCAGACTGCAACAAATTTGACATGTGACAGTGCATCAGTGCTGTAGTGCGTCAGAAAAGCAGGCTCGAGTCAGACAATTTGTCAGGGGTTGAACCAAGGTTTATGACAGGAAATATGCCTGAGTTTTTGACAGGGGTTGCCCCTCGCAAATTTTCCAGGAGCTAAAGCCCTAGTATGTCCATTTGCGATGACCTGCTTTCCTAGGGATTGTGCCCCTCGCATAACTCTTGGCAAAGTGCATGAAACTAGGGGTTATACGCTTTTTGCAAAGGGATCTGCTCTTGGCAAAATAACAGATTTCTTGTAGTGGGTGGAGCATCAAGGATCTAAAGCAAAAGGAGGTACTTTTCACCTCCAAATGTAATTGTGAGGGTTGTTTCTCAAACAATTAAGGTTTAAGGAGATCGAAGCAGAGACATAGCATTGAAGATTTCTTAGAGTATTAGATCAAAGGATTACATGAAAGCTTAAGATTTGAAGACCTTGGGATTATCCAATTTTAAGAGGTCTTGAAGACTGGATGCATTGTGCGATTTTTTAGGATAGAAAATTCAGATTTGGAATTAAAAGAATCTTTGTAATCATACACTTGTAAACATTTTCAACATCATAGTGGAAGAGGCGTTTTCTTCTATGAAGAGTGGATGTACCCTTAATGAGAACAAAAAAGAGAAACCACTATAAATCTTGGTGTTCTTCTTTCCATTAATTCTTTAAATTTCAGCACATTTAATTTGATATATGATTAGCCTAATTACCTTATAATTGTGATTGAATGTTTACCTAAAACCTAATTTTCATTATGCTTGTTGAGATCAATTCAAGACAAACAATCACCTTGCATATAGGTTATCAACTCGTTAGTAATCATATATCAAATTTGTCAAGTGATTTCTTGCTAAATATTAGGTTTCGTTTAAAATAATTAAGTGTTTTGTGGATTATCTTGAGTAAAACTAATGTATTGTCTTATTGCAATTCAAGTGTGAATTTTTCGTTCAAATTGAATTGTCTTTTTATGTATCGTTTATCCTTTTATCATTTGTATTCAACGTACGATTTTAAATAGCCATTCGCTTTAAGAACCACGCTTTTGAAACAATTTTAAACGAGACAAATTTTAAACATAAGGTTATTTAGTAAATTTATGAAGAAAAAAAATTGGAATGTTTTATTGAAAAATAAAATTGACTGCAATTTACTAAATTATCTTTTATTTTAAATTGGTTGAATGGGGGCAAGTGGTTTTTTTTTTTGAATGAAAAAGTGCACACTTGCTAACCTAGACCTTAATGATTTTAAGTTGGTCTAAAAACATTAAGGTTTAAGTTAGCAAATGTGCATCTTTTGATTTTGACAAAAATACCCACTTGCTACTATTCACATTTTAAACAGAAGGCTATTTTTGTAAATTTAGAAAACAATTTTGTGGAATGTTTTTAGTGGTGGTCGGGGTTTGAACCCGGATCTTACATATATTATGCATTGTCTCTACCAACTGAGTTAGGCTCACGAGGACAATTTTGTGGAATGTTTTACCACAATATCTAGCTTGTTGTGGTAATATTTTTTCTTCTTTGAGTCTTATTTGGTGTTAACCCTCTGATTTTTTGGAAAATGAACTTTTGTAATTCAAAGTCCAACTGAAAGATAAATAAAGTTTGATCAAGAGTCATTCTACCCTAAAACGAAGATCAAATTCTTCTAAACAATTATTCATTCGGTAGAACTCATTAACTACTAAAGTTCAATTACTTGTTTTCTTTGAGTCTAATTATTATTTTAGTTTTGAATTTTAGAATGTTACACACATGACAAATTTTCATTTTTTTTATAACTTAATTGTACATGCATATCTTTATCTATTTTTAATTAATTTATGATCCAATGACAATTTCAATTTTGTGCATTCAATTATTATAGTTTCATTAATTTCAATTTATGCATATATTTGATGGCATAGGGTGGATCAACCGGTCACAAATTAAAGTATAAGTTGGACGCCTTCAATTACCATCTTTTAAATGCAATACATTTTATCCACAACTAACTTGTGATCTTTTGACCCATCTTACAACTAACTTTTCAATCATTAAATACTACTCCTATTATTATACTTTTGGGATTTTTCTCTTATCTATCATGAAACATTAACAAATAAAAATAAAATAATAAATAAGAAAGATAATTTCTTTTAAAAAAAATGAAAGAAAGAAGAGAATAATCAATCTATCATGATCACCGATACTTTGATGTATGATACTTACAAAGGTCAAATGATATATCGATACACGAAAAAGACATTTAATATTTAATATAATATATTTTTAAATGATTTTTTTTGGACGACTTTTTAAATGATTTTTTTATCAACTTCAAAAGTTCCAAAAACCATATAAATGCAGTAAATCAAGCGTGGGGGATTTTCACATTATAAAGTTATTAAACGTACAATTTCATGTTTTTTTTTGTTGTTGAAGAATTTCATGTTTATTATATGAAAATTGAAAGGGAAAAAAATATGACTAAGTTTCTTCAGTTGGTTTATGCTTCAATTTTTCTTCTTTACCACATTCTTAGTTTAAGGGATGGTGCAAGCGTGGGTAAGCCCATTTATGTTTTTAGTATAAAATTTTACTTGAGCACTTCTTGTACTCAATTACAATTTTATATATGTTTGTACTTCTTCATTTTTATTTATATATAATATATTTGCTATTCAATTTTTTTTTAAAATTTTTACTTTCTTTACTCTTTACAGAATCTTTCATCTTATTTCGGTAACATTCTTTTAATCTTGTTTTAGATGACATCATTTTGTCTAGTTAACACTCACGTTTATTTTCCAGCTAATGAGTGTGTCTCTACTAGAGTCATGAGGTGCACTGAGAATGGGTGTCGGCGTGAAGGTGGGAGTTAGCCCATTTTTTTCTTCGTATTAATATTTTATTTTTTACTTTATACACAATCATTCATCTCATTTGAGTAGCATTCTTTTAAGGAGAATGTTAATCAGTGTTTCCGAGGCATTGGTTCGGGGCATTGGTTAAGCGTCAAACGAAGTAAATTTTTATTAAAATGTAATGTAATTATTATTTAATAAAAAGATACAGTTTATATTTTCAAGATATAGAATTTTATTTATAGATTTCTTAACCAGTGCTTCAGGGACACCGGTTAACAAGACTCTTCTTTTAATCTTGTTTTACATCATGTCATTTTATCTTATTACTTTTAACATTTATTTTCTAGGTCATGGATGTGTCCCTCCTGGAGTCTTGAAGTGCACTCGGGATGGGTGTCGATGTGAAGGTGTTCGAGGAAGTTAACACTTTTTTTTCCTTTTTAGATTTTCTTTTTTTACTTTATAAACAAACAATCTTCATCTCTTTAGAGTAACAATATAATGTTTTAATTTTATTTTACATCACATTATTTTGTCTGATAACTTTTGATATTGATTTTCAGCTTATGAATGTATCCTTCCAGAAGTCTTGAAGTGCACTCGAGATGGGTGTCATTGTGGGTAGCATAACACCTTAGTGTAAAATTGTTGAGTTGTTTTGTGAAAACTAAACGATAATACTATGTTTGTCACCCTCTTTCATTGACAAGCTCAGAGCATGTTCATTGTATTATCAAAGTTTGTATCCTTTGTTTGTTTTTATTTTTAGAATAAAATAAGAACATATTATATAAAAAAGACAAAAACAGATTTTGATTTATGTTTAAAAAAATTGAATTTAAACGAAGTTATTAGATGATTAAGTTACTAACTCTAAACTAAAGTATTTATAATTTACTCAAGAGTATTTGGATGAGATGATAAAGAATATGTTCTAGTTTAACTAGAGGTTTTGGGTTCAAATACAACAATGTAAATGCAACACCGTTAAATATATTGAGGGAGAGTTTTTCCATCTATTACGGTACAACCCGACTTGAATGATTAGTCTTTGCAGTTGAAAAATGGTTGGACCTTCCCATAGTCTTCGTACGACCTCTATACGAAATCATCAACCTCTAGACGATCAAACGACAACCGGTATATGTTCACATTAGAATGCCCCTTGGTAGGAATCCATCTGCCAACGCACGACTAATGTGAGGTATACTGTGGATTGGGTACTCTTGGGTAAGGACCTGGTAAATGCTCCAAATATATGTAACTAGTTATTTTGACTTTTATTTTTCACATCCTATGTGTTTCTCACGTACCATATATTTTTTTAGAAAATACTCTTTACAATTTTAAGAAATTTTGGGATTATATAAACCAAAATATATTTATATATAATCAACAATCAGAATTACTGTCATTTCAACCGTTGCGAATTTTGCTTTCAAATACAATAAAAAGTAAAAAAAAAAAGATAAAATCTGTCAAATAATATAAAAAATATAAAAATACCACTAAAAAAAAATTCTAAAATTCAAGTATAGGTAAAACAGTTTTTTTGAATTGTTACGAGAATATGAAATTTTTATAAAATGAAAAATGGGTCTAAATGAAGAAATTTTTAATTTGAGAGGCGGAATCCTGTAAGAAGTCCATTCTATAGGGAGTCTAAATCCTTGATTTTTTTTTCCTGATTTCTTAGGTAAGTTTCAGTGCAATCCCATCAAATATCATGAAAACCAGATTTTTGACCGGGACATAGCGGAAATAACTAACAATGTTCTAAAACAAAAGGAACATGGTTAAGATGATTAGTATGGTTCTTAACTTGTTATTCCTATCACAAACGACTTAGTCTTTGTCGTGATACAATTTACAGTATATAATCCAAACTTCTCGTCCTCTGAATTCATGGCCCAAGAGGAGCTATAGTGGTACTTTGGATTTTATAATCCCCAAAAAAACAAGGAACACGCCTTATTATTTGTGGTGTTCGCATAATAAAGTATAAACTACTTATTTGTTTGGATTTTATAATCAAAATTGGTGATAAATTTATATGTCCACTCAAAAACAGGGGAAAAACTAGTTTCGAATTATAAAATCCGAAAATTCTCAAGAGCATTTTTGAAGAAGAAAAAAAAATAGAACACGCAAAAAAATATCCAGGATAGAAAAAGTGAAAACTTTTTGATTAATTATTTGACTGAGATAAAGATCTCCATATGTGGTCCAATATATTGACATAAATTATGTAAAAATCACAGTTGACATTGCCTCCACTTCACATGAAATGCAGCTTATACAGATATAGGCCCCGTTTGGATAAACAGCTTATATAGATGCTTATAGCATTAGGGCTTATAACATTAGAGCTTACATCATAAGCTCTTATACTTGATAAGCTATTTATGTTTGGATATGTACACTAAAAAG
>Ga0315914_1004111_pt1 | contig 21806 bp, 15 predicted proteins | sample MpolenodulesMG_FD_203920 | JGI IMG/M metagenome (GOLD analysis project Ga0315914, IMG submission 203920) | Medicago polymorpha root nodule microbial communities from Los Angeles, California, United States - elongated nodules | ecosystem: Host-associated > Plants > Roots > Nodule | place: USA...
TGAAGAGTTACTTCTACTCAATTGCTTATTGAAATTGTTTTATTTTTTATTTTTTTATTTACAATGATGCTAATAACATTGAAATGGCTTGGATACATAATTCTTGTCATCCTTTATTTTACTTCCTCGTCTGAATTCTGAAGTATATATTTTATTGGTACTTATGTTATCTTTTCCAAACTATGTGATTTGTTGGATATATTTAATCAACCAGTCTGCTGGTTTTGCCTTTCTTTTCTTTGATGGATTACTGTGGTCCTATCACTTAAAATATTAAGTCAGATTTGTTTTACGATTGTGCTCAACCTGTTCTCTCTTCTACTAATTCTTTGGCTTACTAAATTTCATCATTTATGCACTAGTTTTTGTTGTAGATAGGGTGTGGTTTCGTTATTGAACTCCTGTCTTTACACACCAATGGGAGCATATGTTTAAGCTTTTAATAGAAGTGATTTTATGATTTAGTAAGAAAATGAATAATTGCTTAAAGATTGTAAAACAAAAGCCATTTTCTGTTTGATTACAATTATAAAGAACACTATTTCTTTGAAAAAGTGGTTATAATATAAAAGAAATTGTTCTGATTCAGATTTTTAGCTTTAAGAACCGCTAAAGAATTTTACACACATTTTTTTCTTCCTAAATGAAAGTGATTTTGTTTCATTAAAAGGCTAAAACAAATGGGCTCATTAATTCAAAACTTCCCATGGTCACGAAATAATTTTAGTAACTAACAAAAGATTTACTCCCTCCGTCCCGGATTAACTGAGCCAAAAGCTCATTTCACACGTATTAAGAAAAATGTATAAATGAAGGAGAGAGAAAGATAGTTTTAAGTGCACTTGTTAAGTATTGGTGCATTCTCCACTATCATAAATGTAAAGTGGAATATATTGAATTGGAAATGATGAAAGTAGTATTAATTAGAGTTATAAAGGGAAAAAAGTAATTAATATTGTATTGAAAAGTGAAATGACTCAGTTATTTTGGGACACTTTTTTTTTGCAAATGGCTCAGTTATTATGGGACGGAGGGAGTATCTTGCAACAGAGAAGATTTTAACAATTTCTTTTTATAAATTTGGCACTATATTGTTTCTCAATAGGGTGAAAATTTTGACCTTCTCAAACCAAGCAAAAATTAAGTGCAAAGTTGATGGTAGTTTTGAGTAGATGGTTTTGTTCGTGGTTAGACTTTAATCCCATCTATGTGCTGGATTTGTTTTCATAGAAGAAGAATTTTCATTGATGAGAAATGAGTGGAAATTACATCTTAGAGGAGGATAGTGCACCCTCAAAAACCGTAGGAAATAAAAAAGAAGACAACCTTCAAAAACTATGACATGAACTCATAACCTCCTAATCATATAGTAATAACTCCAACTGTTGCGTGAAGACTTCCCTTTGTAAAACAAAATATGAAATGATGATGAGTGCAGCAACTTTGCTTTATCTCTTGCATATTTGAAATGAAAACCGCTTTGAAACAACCATGGGTAGAACACCCATGGATAGAACAACCTTGGGTGAAATTGGACTAGGCTGGCTTAATTCACCCAAATTTTGAATTGAATTGAGACAATCATTCTGAAGTTTCTCCTTAAGACCAGCCTCATCTTCAAAGAGATAGAGAGCATCAACCTCTTTAGCACTGCCAATCATGCTCGTCGAACTCAACTCCTGAAATTTACAACTAAATGAGTCAAAAATAGCCAAAACAGCTAAGGTCTTGAGTTATTTACTCATGCTAAGGTCTTGAGTTATTTACTCATGGACAGCAGATTTCATGATAAATGTGGAACATGAAGAACATTGTGGAGGGTTAGAGTTTTAGATAAAGAAATTGAACCTATACCAGCTATAGTAGAAAAGGTAACATCAACTATTTTGATCTTTTTATGATCTGCACCAGTACTATATGCATAAAAAAAGTTTTGAATAATGTCATGTGATTTGTGGCTTAAAATCAAATGATCCACGGAGCTTTAGAGTATGATTTAGTATTCGTGAGAGCAGAAGAGAAAGAGATAGCTTTTTGAGCTCTGAGGGTGGAGAAAACTGATATTTTTGTTGTGAAGAGTTTATACTAGTGCTCTAGTTGTTCCTTTCACTTGCAGCTTGGAAAACCTGACCCTCTGAATATAGCTTCTTTTTCAAGTTTGGGGGTTTTCCATGAAATTTTGAGCAGGTTTGCTTAGTGTGCTACAACCGTCTATATTGATCACACCAAGGTTTCTTCGTTCTTTCTCCTTCTTGTTCATGTCCCCTTGCAGCCAAAGAAGAACTTTCAGCCTCTTGAATCTTTATACCATTGGAATGTCGTAGCATAATCTTTTTCCTGAGTTCTTCTCTCCTTACTTCAGAGAACACTTCCCGTATTGACAGCGCAGATTTTCTGCCTAGAATTCTGCCACGAACTTCACCAAGTTCTTGGTTGAGTCCTAGAAACATGTAGACTCAATCATTCTCTTCTCTTTTGTTGAATCTAGTGGCATCATTGGGATATTCCCATCTAGTGGCATCAGTGGGATATTCCCAATTACCCTCATAGCACCGGTCAAACTCTTGTCAGTGAGCTTGTAATTGTAATATGTTGGGACTTGGGACATCATTGTCTTACATCTTAGAAGAGTTCTCCAAGTTAGAGTAACAATTGTGAACAACCTCCCTCACATCTTTTGCAGTTTGGAGGAATAAATATGTCCTCCGAATGGAAGATTCCACTTAATAATTAGTGACTTTCCTAACTCCTATTTTTGTAGAGAGGGGTTGGTCTTCTCCACTAGAGGGGACTCTCCAGTTGAGAACTAGTTTGTCGAATTGAGCCCATTCAACAGTCTTTGTCATTAAACTTTTAGATCAAAAGTAGTCAGTACCTATAGACAGAGGATCAGATACGGCAGCGGCTGGTATAGTTTCAGAGCCTCCAGAATTATTGGAAGGTGTGGTGAAGGAGGAGTTCTTGTCCTCATATTTTTTGTGGGGCTATGCTCTCTATTCATGGCAGTTTTTCCGTAGTGAGCTGCCATTGGATAAGAGCTGAAGCTCTGATACTGTTAGGAACCCAAGAATTGAATGGAAAAGAATGGACAATTTTATTGAAAGACTAAGAAATGATAAAAGATAACAGAAGAGAAATCTCTCCTCCAAGGGCTTCCCCTTCACAGTTGAGTCATTACTCTATCCACAAAGTTTACAATATTCCACATGATGATCTTAGAACAAAGGATATTGATTTATATCCTTGTATTCTCCTATTTATACAAATACTCTCTCGATAATCAATTAACTAACTACTTTAACTACTCTAATTTCCCTTTATTCTATATCCTTACAGATACCATGTTAAATATATTCCAACAGATACCATGTGATGTTAGGGCTACCGCTAGGTTAAAGCAGTTAAAGAGTTATTAAATTCAAAGCAGTTAGTTAGATCAACATGTCTTAATATCTCAAAGCAGTTAGTTAGATACCATGTTAAATATATCAGGCTGTCAACATATCTTAATCCTGACTATATTTTAGTTGTGTCTATAATTACCTATAATTTATAGCAGCAAACTAGTAATTAGTTTGTAGACCTGATACTTGACAGTGGTGGCTTATATAGTTTATTTCTACAATCTGGCAATCTTTTCTTTATTTTGTTGAATCATACATATATGACAAAATATGACAGATTTTTAGTTTACTAGTTCAAAAGTTTAATCTGTTTCCTTGTGCATGCATCAGAGCGGAATCTTTCGATCGTGGTGATATGACTCAACTTCTTGAAGCTGGTAGGTTCTTTCCAATCAGAAAGTCTCAAGGTGCCGCTGTTGGTGCACTTGTGCATATGTTGAAGAAAGCAGCACCTCTGCATCAAGACTTCTCCACTGGTGAAAACTTGTCTCAGGGCGCCCGTTCTGAAAACTTGAAGAGCAATAACATTCAAGAGCCGAACCAGATTCTAGAGAGCCTAACACCAGTGAGCACAATGTCTTCTGGGAATAGGAAAACAACAAGTGATGCATTGGAAGAGTTTCATAGTTACAGAGAAATGAAAAACTTATTACTTATGCCACGTGATGGCAGTAAGCGACAAATATGATAATGCATGTTTAGAATTATAGTAAGTTTGACAAAATCACAGTGACATTGGGATTTTGTTGTATCTCCAAAGTGTGGTGTTAGCCAAAATCAATGCGGCACGCTATTATTCTGGCAAACTCATTACACATCCAAACATTCACATAGTTTGCGTTTGCAGCGGTAGCATGCAAGTGTGAAGTTGGTGTTTGGTGAAATATGTACAGTTACAAAACATGTTCTACATTTTGTGAATATATATGATATGTGAATAGCTGAAAGTGCTAATTGAAATTGTCTTGCTAATACTGATAGGTGAATATTATTTAATATAATCACGTAAAAAAATTGTATTTTGTGTTCTTGCATGTAATTTTCTTTTCCTATCTCTACCTTTCTAATTTTCTTTTGACAGTGCTAGAAATCACCTGGTGCATTATAATTAAGCCTAACTTTAATAGCAATGTGTAAGGCAACACTTTTAAGATTTTTTTTTTTGCATTTTATGCGATTCTCCATTTTTCTTTTAACCATAATAGCAACTTACTTTGCATTCCTACCATATTCTTCCAAGTCCTCATATTTATTCCCGGTTCAATTTCACACATGGCCTAGACAAAGTTAAACATGTTTTTTATGATTTTTTTTATCTTGACATGGACAAAGGGTCCTAATAATCTAGAATTTGGTCGAACGGTGAAAAAAACTTGTCTAAAATGATTTCAGTTATGAATTGAATTTAAATTTTTCCGATCAATTTGACCTTAGCTCAAATCCAACTTTTTTTTTCCTATTCAACAAACTTTTTGTTGATTTGATCTTTTCATTTCTTATAAAAATGATAAATAAAAGGAGTACTTAAGTGGTAAAAAAGCGTATGTTTAATAATATAAGAAAATCTCTGTCAAAAATAATAAAATAAAATGTTGATTCCTATCTCCAGGCAAGTCTTATCCAAATTGGGAAAAAGCACGTGCATCAAATTTGTTTAATATTCAAAAACAACAAAGTTGAAGAAATTAATCCAATCTTACTGTTTTCCCACTGAAATCAATATGAATATGACCTCTCTTGATTTGATTAAAAATAAAAATATGACCTCTCTTGCTCTTACCCTTATCTCTCCCGGATTGTGGGTCCACATCAACAATGACCATCACCATAAGTGATATCCAACCCATCAAGATATACATCCAGGTCCAGGTAGATAGCTGGTAATGCCCATCGAAGTACAACAAGAGTCAAGATCTGAGTTACAAAAGCATGCTTGTAGTTGTATGGTCCATTAGAAGAAAAATAAAATAAAAACTTGTGATTCTTCTATGAGATTTATCTCATTCCTTGATTTCCCAAACTTTTTTATCACGTAAGAACTACAGTAAAGAAAAATGAAAGATTATCCGCTAGGTTTTACTCACTTTCCTGATTAAATTTCAGATTATCAAAAAAGTTTCTTTCATCATATGTATAGGAGTAGTTAGATAATACTGAAGCAATTTAAGAATAAAATCATATATATATATGTAAGAGCCGTGCAATAAAAGTGTTGAAAAAAACTCCACACGAAATTGTGTTATCCACATGGTGCTAAGGACTTAGTAGTATTTACAATTATGTGTAAAATATTCCAAATTTATACAAAATATCAGGACCATATAATAATAGATCAACATTGAAATAAGAATTATTTTCAAATTGTTGGCAAATAAATTATTTAGAGATTTTTGTGATACTACTACTATCATTAGTATAATTTTTATGACTATAGTCAAATTCTTTTAGTTTGAAAAAGCGTGAAACTCATGCAATAGCAGATTAGCATCTTCAGTTTTTTCTTAAAAAAAAAAATCTTTAGTTTTGCGGTGTCACGCGTTTGAAACCTTTTTCATTGTAAAAATACGAAGCTGGTCAGCAAACGTGACTATTTGCCATGATTTTGTATTAAACATGAATCCATCAAAAGTGGAGAATTACAAATGCAAAGCAAAACCTCAATGTATCGAATATCTTGCGGATATGAATTACTAACCGACTATAGTCATATTTTAATACCTGATGAAGCAAATAAACTAAAAATATAATGAAATGAAGGAAAAAAAATAAGCCCTCGACTGGTCTCCACGTATATTCATAAATTTATATAATAATATCTAATCTAGGAAAGTACTTTCCGCCTTGAACAACAACTCCCGTGTTAAAGCCAAAAAGTACATTGTGCCAATTTGATCCAAAAAAAATTCCATAAATGAACAATGTTGCTTTATAGTTATACTGTTCCTATAGTGTCCAAGGGATTGTGATCTAACCACTTGCACAAAGGTGAAGATAGTAAACAGTTTCTCATGCCGACGGAAAGAAAAACTGGACCAACTTGAATACAAACGTCTTCTGTTCTGATCCGATACACCAATAACATGTTGCATTTTCAAACATGTTATCATATGCAAAATACACACTCATTTTTTAAAATTTTGGCAGAACTGACACGTTCAATCAGTTGAACTAGGTATCGGTCAATTTCTGAGTTGGTTCAATCTCATTTCAGTTGAACTTGGATTTCCTGTAATAGCAAAACGTTATAATAGATCAAAATCGTCTGATTGGATTAATAGTTGAGATCGTTCAGCTGTATTAAAACCAATATGTATTATTGATTATCCGATCTGATATCAATTGTTGTGATTAATTACAGCATCAAACCATATCCATATCCATTAGAATCATAGTATAATGAAATAAGATTGAACAAGAACTGAATTGCGTTGAATTGATTGAACTTCATTTGGTTGAACCTATTACAATTTTTTATAGAAGTCCTAGATAGGAGAAAAGTTTAGAAAAATAATGTATAAAGTATAAATTGTATTGGAATGTTATTACATCACGTGGTAAGTAAAACTTATATAGTGTATGTTTGATTCTCGGATGACAAGAGTGGATTTCGAGTAAATTGTTTGTAACTAAGGTGAGTGAAAATTAAAGTGAATTATATTTGGATATATTTATATAAAAGTGAGTTGAACGTGTAAAAATCAATTCTAAAATTAAAAGCTACAAATTCTAATTCAAGTAGAATCGACTCTAAAGACAAAATCAATTCAAATTGAAAGCAATCAAACATATAATTATCAATTATCCTCCTCGAGAATAACTATGAAAATAACTAAATAATGTAACTAATTCTTATATCCACTATCCTCTCGTAAATAACTAACATGTGCAACTAATTTTATTTGTTTATTAATCATTAAGTTCAACCATATTTGAGTCGACAAAATCAATTGAATCATGATTTAGAGGTCGGTTGAATTGAGATTTAATTTCATAAAAGTTCATTCTTTTTATTCATAATTTCAACTTACAATCATGTATTCAGCTGACCAATTACTTTTTTTTTCCCTGAAGAACAGCTTAATTAGTTATTCGTTGTGATCCTAATTTGCAATTTTGCAACAAATTGCAAATCCCACTTGACTCATCTCATGCTGTATAATGAGTGTGAAAAAGAACTAGATACAACATGTTTGCTTCCGCTTTGATGTGGTGCTAAACACAAGGTGGTTGAACTCTACATGGCAAAGTTTATGTTCTTAATGGAAAAAACTCAATTCTTACATTAAATAGATATGAGAATTAAAATGAATTTACAAAAAATTACAAGTCAGATTTTGTAAAAATGACTTCGATTCAATATAAAAATGTAATAAATAGTGATGTTACATTGTCCTTTTATGTATAGTTTTTCAAACACACGTTAAACAATAAACTCAATTCATATAATTCATTCTTCCAACTATATGGAATCAAATTACAAAATCAAAACAGAAAGTAATTTCCTCCTGTTGTGTAGAAGCAGAGAATAATCCTGTTAAGAATGATGTTCAAGTCTGCAACAACATTCATTTGTTGCATTGCAAGAGAAATCCTTTTCTATCGGCATTGAACAAGTACGGATGAGGCCACTTTGCTCATATTCTTACTATATTGGAACTCATCCTTTTCATTGGGACCCAAAAGATGGAGCATAAATAAAATGAGGAACCTTGGAATCAATACCATATACTAGTATTTTTCAACTTTCATCTTATTAATTATTATCGGAAGTTTCCTATTCCTTCTTGTGCTCATGGGTCCCTATAGGAATAGCAACAAGATATATAACACCATTATCATATTATTACTATTATATGAAGAAAAAAAGGGTTCTTACTTCTTTGTGGTATTATTTCTAAAATAAAGAAATCAAGATACGTTATAAATTTAGAAAAACTTTATTCCTCGTTTATATAATGCTTATACAAATTTCCACGTGGCACATCCTTATGCGTGTATGGTGGGATTGAAATTTAATAATGGACCCATCTTGATTTGAAAGGCAATTTACAAAAGGTTAAATTAGTGGAGTATCCATATACTTGTAAATGAAGACATCTATCTCCAAGGGGTAACAACATTAAAGACAGAAAAATACCCTATATCTAACCATAACCTTCTAGGAATATTCTGATTACCTAGCTACACTATTTACCACATTATTATAATTGATAAATAGTAATTTCATGCCACAATCAGAGAAAGACAACAAATCCAACCACCTTATAAATATACAAATCCCCTTAGTGCAACCAACCTCAAAAATCAAAATTAATCTCAAACACATTAACACCTCAAACAAAAACATGTATGCTACTGCTTCCTTTGTTTCACCACTCCTCCATGACCTTGTTGAGAATTTCCACTCAAGAAGGTTACTCCTTCACTCATCCAATTCAGCCAACCCTCCAATTTCCACAAACATCCATGATTCAACTAAAGAATCATCATATGCTGGAGATGGTAATTTTGATGCAAATGTTGTTATGGTACTCTCTGTCCTATTATGTGCTCTTATTTGTTCACTTTGTTTGAACTCAATCATAAGGTGTGCATTAAAATGTTCCAATTTAGTTGTGATGAGTGGTGATCGATCCGCGAATAGCGCTCCAGTTCGAGCGGCAAACACTGGAATCAAGAAGAAAGCTCTCAAGAAATTCACCACAGTTAGTTACTCAGACGAGCTAAACCTACCCAGTTTGGACTCGGAGTGTGTGATATGTCTGTCAGAGTTCACTAACGGCGATAAAGTGCGCCTTTTGCCAAAGTGTAACCATGGATTTCATGTTCGTTGCATTGACAAATGGCTAAGTTCGCATTCGTCTTGTCCGAAATGTAGACAGTGCCTTATTGAGACTTGTAACAAAATTGTTGGGACACAAGGTAGTTCATCTCAACCACAACCTATGTTGTTTCCAGTGCCAGAAACAATTGTAACTATAGCACCACTGGAACCTGAAGGTTTGGTACGTAATTATAGGGAGGTTAGCTAACTTAATCAGAACTGCTTTCTTCTTTGAAGCTAAGATTAGCACTGTTCCTTAGAGTTTATAGAATGTCTTTAAGTAGTTCTAGTTTAGACTGAGCCATCTTCCAGATCAACCATAATCAATGTAGTGGTTACTGGTCATGAATGATTGGATGTGTATAGTGTTCAAACTCTTCAGAATTTGTTTTACTTTTACCCTTCTCTGCCTCTAAATTGTATAAAACAAGTTCAAATTGTAATTGTTTTATTTTCAGTTATACTCCAATGTGATTTATGTTAAAAAGAGCATAGTTAATTAGACAGGAGATTAGAAAGAAGATTAACAATTTTAAGGGATACATCATGAAAATAGATGTAAAAATTGAACTCGTTACTTCAAGATTTACAACATTCACACACCATACCCATTAATCATTTGTACTAGACATTTGGAGATGCTATTGAAAACATAAATAATTGAATCAAATATTCAATACATTTAATTGGTTGAATGGCTTGAAATACCATGCTATCGGTTACGTGTTGGGCAATTAACTCTCACATTCTAGTGCCTTTTCGACATTATGGTTAGGAAGTTAGAAATTCATGCTTTGAATGGCCAACTTTTAGCCGGGGCACCTACTGTGATTTCAAACATAGTATTAATCATTTCTTCTTCTTTTTTTCTTTTTTTTTAAATGAGAAATCATTGGTTCACGATAATTTTATTTGTCTATTTTATACAAATTAAAAAATATGTGTATATATTTGTAACAAAAAAAGGTGTATAAAATAAATGAGAGATGACGATATTTTTACTAAATTATAGGGTGGGGCCTACGTTATCCCTTCATAAATATGGGGTAATTTATCTTAATGACAAATATGATTCAATTCTGGAATAAAAAAGATGAAAATTACATGTTGAACAAAGGAGTTAAAGAAGTTTGATTTTATTGAGACGGAGATGGTAATTGATTGTAAGAAAAAACCAAAATGATGAAGCCTACATTACCCCTTGATGAATTGGGGTCATTTACGCGTAATAACAAGTAGACTTCAATTATGGAACGAAAGAGATGGAGATCACATGTTGAATGAAGCAAATGAAGAAGTTTGATGTTCTAGGTATGAAAATAGTATTTGATTGTATGGAAAAAATGAATTTTTCTTGATAGGGGTAAATTACCCCAAATCACTAAGGGGCACAGTACAAAAAACCAATTATAGTTATTAAATATTAGTGTATTTATTGTTATTGTAAATGTAATGTGAAAATAATAAAAGTAATGCAATTATATTAATTAATTAGATGATACAATTGGAAATATGAAATTGATCATATTGTACTCGAAAATAAAAATTTCAATAATTTTGGGACACATTTTCCGCAAATAGGTATATCGGTACATAAGTAGTTGATTGATGTTGCTATGATGTTACTCTAGGCTCAGGCACCCTGCACTCGCCGCAATCGTTCTTAGGATGTCTTTCTCCAGTCGTTCACCACTTTGCGCCCCACACCGTCCTTGTCTCTGCATTACTATGTTTGGCCAAAACATCAAATGTTATATTATTTTTGTTGTTGTATATATTGCATTTTGCACAAAAATAAGACCTCTCATTATTTGTCAATTGTGTCGCACTATGTTAATAAATACCATATTATTTATTGAAGGCTAAAGCTAATATTTCAAGATCAGAGAAACGAGCTAGCAAATCAATGATGCAATTTGTTTTAGGCTTTGAAATGATTATTGTCATAAACTTACAACCACAGTTTTTTGTATTTGAAAATAAGTGAAAAGGGTATAAGTATGTTTGATTAATTATAGAAAAAGTATAACTTTAAATGTGTAAACACGGTACTAGGTTTTAAAATTTTAGTGACTCTCACGATTAGAAACTTAGGAAGAACCAAATCGACTATTGTTATAATTGTTTGCCTATTTTAATATGTAATCATGCATATATTTTTATTTAACCAGCAATCCACTAATTCACCGCCGCCACACTTATTGAGTATTGTTCAAACACATCTTACCACAATGCATCTACAACAAACTAAAAAACTAAATAATTTGACGGCAATTCATTTCTTGGAATCAAGGTCATACATGACCACAAATATTGTGAGATAAATATCACAAATTTTAATGCCATGCAACTCAAACATTATAAAATAGCACAAGAAATATATGATTGGTGGTGTTGCAGCTCTAGTGCCGTGTGAATAATATCAAAATTAATTTCACCCTTGATTGCTAACTGGAGACCAAGAAAAAACAAAAGAAAATAATTTAGAAAGTGGCATGCTTTAACGAGTCAATGGAGCATAAATATAATGAATGGAAGTTGAGGCTGAAACCCACTAATTAATTAATCAATTTCAGATAAAATAATTGTACCAAAAAGGTAAACGTTGTAGCATAGTAGCTCACGAAGTGTGTTTCATTTCATTGCTAACACGGACTAACCACACTATAGTGGACCGCTGAAATTTGACTTGCCAATTAAAGCTTAGCAGCACATTAATATATGCTATGTTTGCAACATAGTAATGTGGTAAATGCATGTGCGTTAGACACTGATAGGTGAAGAAGAGCATTATCGTTAAAGCAATTTGTAAGGATGTTGATTTCTTGTACCAACCGCAAGAACGCAAATCAGAAGAAAAGAAAGCAAACAAGGAAAGCTACATAGAAAGATACACACACAAAAATTCTGCAATGGATCACTTTGGACTTGGTGTACCGTTTGCTAGAAAATCATATGAAATATTACAACGACATGAACGCTGAAATTAGGAAATAGAAGCTCACTGTTCTCCTCGTCCTCACGTTTGAGACGGTGATTAAATTGGACATAGTCCAACAAAAACAGAGGATAGAAATATGTGTCATTCAAAACTCAACTGACACAATATCTCAAAAATTGTCACATTTTAGTTGTTCAAATATTATTTCTTTATTATTTGTTTGAAGAAAAAAATATCAGTGGACGCACATATACCTCTTCAGGCCGACCACATGCAATTGCAACAAAATCTTTAACACGGAGCCTGAGAATTAGGGGCTTTAAAATTTGTAATACAAAAAAATTGATTTCTACTGACCAACCGAATCTGTTACTCAATGATATTTGACAATAGGTAAGCATTGACCAACGAAAAACTTTTCTTTTACCTAGAACCTTGACATATATATTTAACTACGCCTTAATTGTCGGTTATTATAGGTGATGTTGGATTTTTTTAATTTCTTTTTAAAACAACATCTTTTCTTTTACCTAGAACCTTGACATATATATTTAACTACGCCTTAATTGTCGGTTATTATAGGTGCTGTTGGATTTTTTTAATTTCTTTTTAAAACAACATCATGAGATTTGTGTTCAAAAAAAAATCATGAGATTTGATTCAATTTCAAGGTGGAAACCCGCATTGTGATTGAAGCTTCAACTTCCACTGTCTCATAATAATTGTGTAAATATATCATTTTTCACTTTTAGTTCCTCTAAAAAATTAAATAATGATCCTTCAAATGTTTTTCGTCAACAAACTTAGTTTTCATTGTTAAAATAAATTTGATCCCCTAGGGTTGGTCTTGTGGCTAAGGTTTGGCCCTAGAAGTGTACTCCCCTCTAGGTCTTAAGTTCGAATCCCCAAATGCCAATAATTTTTGTGTTGGGTCAGTCCATAGAGGACATTGTTCTACCTTCAATTTGGCCTCTGGCTAGAGAAGGGATTGACCCACCAAATTAGTCGGGCATCGAGTTTCCAAAAAAAATATTTAATCGTTATTGTATAGATGAACTAAGAATGAAAGATGATATATTTATTTTACCACAAGTTTTTGGTCCTTATAACAAATATATTTTTTCTCACTTAAAAAAAATATATTTTTTCCTTTTTAATATTTGGGAAACCATTGCGTCAAATAAAATTTTAGAAAGACTAAAAGTGAAAAATATCATATTTATAGAGATAAAAAAACTTATGGAATATGCTAAGATATACCCTTAGAACATCTTCAATAGAGGTATCTAAGTGAGTTTCATAGAATGATTGATTGTTACTTATTTTTTTATTGCATTGGAGGAACCATGATGTGGCAGTAGGGGCAACAAAAAAATAGCTGAAGTAGTTCAAATAAGCTATCATATCATCAATTTTTTTTTTTAGGGACTATCGTATCATCAAATTAAAAGTTGGTTTGTTTTTTTTCTTCAAATTTAAAATCATTTAAAATGTGAGTTTTATATAAATTGTTTAATTTTTCTATCATTGGAGCAAAATATGCTTGAGTTACATAAGTGTGACGTGGCATTATGAGACCCATTTAACAGTTATAAAACTAAGTTTGAGTTCCTACAAACCTCAAACTTGTCACCAGGGATGCTTGTAAGACACTTGATATTGTATTTAAAATTAATTAGTACATGCATTTTATATTAAAAATTGTGCATTTTATATTTTAAAAATAAAATAAAATAAATCAAGACATGATCCAAAACTTATTTGAGCATACATAACTATTTCTTTCAACCACACTAATTAATTATTCCCTTAAAAAAAACCACACTAATTATTATCGATATTTTAGATTTCCATTATTCTACCATTAAATCAATAAAATTAATCATTTTCTAAAACAACCCAAAAGATATTTAAAATAAGATGAAGGATGTAGTTTTTACTTTTTACTATAAAAACTGCAGTTCCAAACACCTGTTATAACGAGTCAAGATTTTCTCTATTTTTCCATTATTAAATGAAAATATAAATACAATAGTATGATATTATAGATTGATTCAATTATTTAATACTCTCTCCGTTCCTATATCTAAGCACCCTTTTGACTAAAAATTTATCTCTAAATATAAATCATTTTTCAAATTACTAGATACATTTATTATTTTTTCTTAAACATACCCTTAATCAATACTACTAATTTGTTTTGAAATATAAAAAGTCAAATTTAATACATATACAAACAAATGACAATTTGGTAATATTAACAAACAAAATAGACACATTAATTGCACTAACAACTTTTCTTAAGAAATGTGAAAAATGTAAAAGGTGTTGGGACGGAGGGAGTATACACTTCAAAATTAGGGTTAAATATGTTAACTTTTCGTTTTAGTACCTCTAAAAAATTTCTTCACTTTTAGTCCTCAAAAAAATTTCATCTTCACTTTTGGTCTCTCATTTAAAGTAAACTCATATGTAGAATTCATATTTTTCAATAAAATTTTATAATATTATAAGGATCTCTCCCATAAAAAATTAGAATTTCTTACCAAAACATGAATTAAATATGAATTTTTATATTTTTTGCAGTAAAAAAATCAAAAAATAAATTGGAGTGATTTTTACAATATTCTATACATTTCTGCACAATTTCATTAAAAAATACAAAACTTTACTCAAAAATAAGGACCAAGAGTGGTAATTGAAAATTTTATAGGGATTAAAAGTTAAAGGAAAATTTTAAAGGGACCAAAAATGTATTTAATCCTAAAAATTATAACAATATAATAGAGTAGAAATGGAGGAGTTTTAACTCCATCGTAGCATAGTACTTAACTAAAGGTCGACAATAATTGTGCTACTCTAAGTCTCTAACATATACCCAAACAAATCTAAATTATTTATAAGACCTAAATTAGAGGCTTAAATATTCCCCAAAAATTATAGGCCTATAAAACATTAGATTTGGTGGTTTGTAAAAAAAAATAAAAAATAGCTTTCGTGGCTTTATGATTCGGCTGCCCTGATTCTATCCCCACACGAAACATATCAATGATAATAAATGCTAACATTTGTTCTTAGAAATTGTGATTGAGTCTAACACAACTTTACAAAACCGGCTTGTAAGGTGAGAATTACCTCCTACTTATAAACACATTATCATATCATCACCTATTCGATGTGGAAATATTTGTAGTTTCAACCAAAAAAATGAACCTCTACATTCCTTAAAAAAAATGTATCTCTGCATAAAATGCTTGCGTTTGTAATTTCAACAAAAATAAAATGAATACTTAATAGTAAAAGTGAGAGAGATGGATGTCAAAAGCAAAAGTCCTAAATTCAATTAACAAATTATTCACGGCTGGAGTACTTTCTTTTTACTCATTGATTATTTATGCTATTATATTATTATAATTGATCTAAAATAGAATCTATGTTAAGTGATAACTTGTTTCATGTTATTATGTTTACCTAGTACAAAGCTAAATTCTCTCAATTCTAACATGGGCATGCAGATATTTACTTGGAATAGGAATAGATATCAGTATATGATAGAATACTTCTGCAACAAAATACGAAGGTAAAAGAAAACAAAATACCTAGGAAAACAAATAGTCTGTTACCAAGGATGATCTAGTCTAGCAAAAGGATGGATACTGAGGTTGCTTATGCCAAAGTGGCCTGGATTTAACTTAACTTGCTCTTGAAAATTGCTCTTTAGGTACCCATGGTTTGTTCTCGGACATCCTAGACTGATGATAATACCGGCAACCACAGTTAACTATCGTTAGCCGATGAAATGTAGTTGAGTGTCATTTCAAACCTGTCAGAAACTGGAACTCATAACACATTTTTGTTTAATTACCCAATGGTACATAAGTTTCGTTCATACCCGATAACCTAGGTGCTCATGCAGCAAGCCAACAGTCTCACAAGGTTCCAAGTTTCCTTCCTTGGAACTGTCTACAAGGCCCAAATGTTCCAGACCAGTGTAGCCATGACTCCACTGATAATTAACCTGATTAGGAACAAAATAATTAATTAAGGCAATATTTAGGGTAAAAAACTGATTCATAATTCATAATATAAAATTCATAAAGCACCCCCAACTCCCAAGTGGGATGTATATAAGTGACCGAATATTAAAGACGGGACACAACTAAACTTCTTTTTTTTTTTTCTTTTTCACTCTCAATAGGAAAAAAATCTACATGATCTAATCAGATCAGTTTTTATGATCTTATGAAGAAAATGAAAACTCGTGTGTTTTAAGAAGAAAAAAGTATTTTTTGTAAAAAAAAAAGAGAGAGAGAGAGAGAAGTATGGAGAGACTTAATTTTTTAATTAAGTGCGCAAATTCGTTTATGAAAAAAGAAAATGAAAAGTCTAGGGGACATAAATCTCATTCAATCCGAAGAAAATAAGAAAAAAATTGTTAATAAATTCTAATTCAACTAACAAAAATGTCATAATTGTTAGGCGAAAGAAGGATAAAAGAATATTTTCATAAGCTTTAAAAGGTATAGGACTTTTGTGTGTGATGAATTAAAAATTATAATGAAGACGTTTTCATTAAATTCATAGTAAATTAACAATGAAAAACCAATTGCAAAGTATATACTACAAAATAAGAATAAATTTTGAAACTATTTATTTGCTAAAAAACACAAGAACAATTTTGAAAATATTTCATACTGAAGTAACATCATGATCACAATGAGTGAGAGTATATTGGGTTAAACTGTATTTTGCAAGGCCTAAGTAAAAGATTCCTTATTTTGTTTGAGCGTATATACATAGCTGCTTAAAATACCCAAATTAACATTACAATTACGGTAGTTACGGTACATTATAATGTATAAACTCATTGAAGTTTTTATCGGTTGTACATTTAAAATTAAACGTGATTGTGACACAGTTGTGCTACTTAGTTTTTTCTTTTAAGGGAGTTGTGCTACTTAATGGTGAGGAGGATTGGACAATTGGAGATACAGTTTAATATTTTAAATAAAAATAAAATAACTCAATCAACACTAAACTATTTTCCCCACCAAATGCGCTGCATATCAAGTGAGCACTTTCAGCAAGAAAAGAAAATAAATCAAGTGGGCGCTATAACCGTTTCAACCAAATAATACGAGAAGTGCACAATCTCAAATAAAAAAATGATTGAATATTATTATTTTTTGGTGAGAAAAAGTAAAACCAAAAATAAAAAAGAGACTATTGGCCCTAATGATAAGCAACAACCATACAATAAGATAAATAATTTAGTCATATTATTTAATCGTTTACTCTTTTATCTTTTCTATTTGTGTATATGCACACAAACATTTTACATTTAAGTCATGTTTTCTCCCCTAAATATAGTAAGAGAGCAAGAATAGCCAATGGGATGAAGGTGATATCACCTTATCCACATGCTAACCAGAATCTCTCTGATCCACACATAGTCGATCTAATAAGAGAACAAAGAATATTCTTATAAAAAAACATTTATAAGAAAACAATATAATTCACTCATGAATCCACGATTGTTCAATATGGTGTAGCAGGCTTGTAGAGGTGTCAATATCATGAGGTCTTGAAGTTTTGGCACCAGCCCACATGGTAAGGGGGTTTGAAAACTCACAAGATTAAAAGGCTCACATTCATGCAAGCCCACAAATAAAAAAATCAAAAGGCTCCAAACCCCAAAATTTCTAGAAACATTTTTTTTTATTGGAAAAAAAAACTTTTTTTTTACCGGAACAAAAAAAGAATTACCGAAAAATAAAAACCTTTTTTTTTACCTAAAAAATAAAAACTTTTTTTTACCGGAAAAATACTTTTTTTTTTCCGAAAAATAAACTTTTTTTTTTAAATAATTAATATGGAGTTTTTTTAGGCCCACAAATAAGTAGATTTTATAGCGGGCTTGACCCCAAATAATTTTGTTGAATTAGGGGCTTGATGAGAGCTTTTTTAAGTGGCCTTTGAAATTTGGGGCTCTATTGACACCTCTACTAGCCTGTATTCTTCCGATGAAAAATATCGAGAAATTTTTATAATAATCATAATAACAACTTTAACTTGATAGAGTTGGAAGAGTTGAAAATATGACTCTATTTGAGTAAAAGAGCGACGTTAGATTTATTGTTGTCAATCATGGCATTAGTCTCGTAATTGAACCAAAAAAAACCTAAATTGTAGAAATACTAGGGCTTTATTGAAAATTAAATTAAATATCTTAATTATGATTAGTTAGCAAAACACCCTATCCCAACTTATGGTCCTTGCAAATTAAAATAATTCACTCTAAAAATTTATCCACCTAGGCTTATGAAGTTCAAGTGGGTCCTAAACTATTTGAACCATGTGGACTGAAGTGCCCCAAATACATCAAAGAGAACAAGATTTACCAATAGGAAATGAATGCAATCTCACCTTATCCACACGCCAACCACAATCTTTGATTACACCCTTTGTTCCTTGCAACATAAGTTGACTTAATTTTTCTTTCCATTGGTCTCTAATACACATCACAGATCAGCAGAACTAACTAGTAATCCAATACACATGGCTGCAATGAACTCAAGTGTATTAGCTTGTAGCTATGCCATATCTGGTTCTGAGCTCAATGCAAAGCTCATTTCAGTGCCCTCTGCTGCATCACCAGGGGTTTCAGGTATCAAGTTACCATTGATCAAGGCTCAACAGGTGAGAATTCCTGAAGCCAAAGAATCAAGAGCAAGTGATGGAAGGAGAAATGCTCTTGCTTTATTGGCTGCTACTCTTTTCACCACTGCTGTTTCAGCCTCCAATTCTTCTGCCAATGCTGGCGTTATTGATGAATACCTTGAAAAGAGCAAGGCCAACAAGGTACTTTTTTTTTTATTTTTATCTTTCTTCCCTTGTTAGAAGCTATTTTTTTACCAATTTTATCCTATAATAAGAAAATCTGCTATTTTTAAGCTTATGTAACATGCTATTTATCAATTATCCGCTTTAAGTTTATTTGCTATCGATTATATTATCCATCATCCGCTACTTTTTACCAATCACAACCTTAATCAATTTATTTTGTGTATGGATATTTTAGAAATAGCCTTTTATATTGAATTTTGTTAAAAAGATGCACTAAGGTACTAATGTAAGATTAATTTGATTGTATGTATATGTTGTAGGAATTGAATGACAAGAAAAGGTTAGCTACTAGTGGAGCAAACTTTGCAAGAGCATATACAGTGCAATTTGGTACTTGCAAGTTCCCGGAGAATTTCACTGGTTGCCAAGATCTTGCTAAACAGAAGGTCTGACTCTAACCTTTAACAACTTTTGTTTCACGAATTTCCTTTTCCCAAATCCCAAGTTTTCCTATTTACTATTTTCTAATGCTATTTTTTGCTTTTCATTTACGCAGAAAGTACCATTCATTACAGAAGATTTGGAACTTGAATGTGAAGGAAAGGACAAATACAAGTGTGGTTCTAATGTTTTCTGGAAATGGTGAAAATTGACATCATTTTCTTTTCCTAGTGTTGTTCTCTTTGAAATGTATCGAACTTCTCCTTGATAATATACCATATTTTTCTGCATTGTTGCTGTTATTGGTTTTAATTGAAATTGTTAAAAAAATGTTTAAATTAGGCATGCCTTCCCCTTTTCAAACTTCTACAATCTTAACTGTGTGGGTTGAATAGAAAGTGTTACCATTTCACAATAAAATAAAATTAACTTATTTGTTGCTTGACTTGGCCATTCCAAATTCTAGAATATGTTTATAGAATAAGAACATAGTTATGAATCACGAGATCAAGGATCAAGGAGTCGAAGATGAACTTCATAGGAGAAGTAGGTTTGATAGGTTGATACAAAGGAAAACTCCTTATGTTTCATACTGAAAGATTGATTAAAAGATAGTGAAATGAATACAAATGGTGCTCTTATATAGAGCTACTAGAGAATTAACTAACTAACCTCCTAATAATAAACTCTAACTACCTATGCAACCACATTTAACTAACTCTATTAATTTCTATATTATAATAAACATCATATAAATCAATTGAGGTCCTCTATCATATGTTGTTATGCTTTTAGTCCAAGCAATTGTGTGCAATATGAATCCACTAACAAAATAATGAATACATAGACACATAGAATAGAAACAATTGTAAATCATAAGTATAATGAATACATAATGACCAGAAAAATTGAAATAATTTAAAGCAATGCTTACATTTGGTCTTGTTTGTCCACTTGGACTAACTTCAATTTTTTATTACATTAGTACATCTGACATCTCCACAATCTTTGGAAACCAATTAAATATCTCACAATACTTTGTTGAAAAAATACTTCCAAGTATTTTCCTACCTACAAGGTTACATGCACAATCTTGATCCACTTGTGGTACATTCTCTCGTAGTGTACTACCAGCTGCTTCTTTTTCTGTCGAAGCATACAACCAGCTTATATGGAAGCAATCTACCTTGCTTTTAGGTACTACATCTTATGGTTCCTAGTTGAATTTACCACATACACGATCAATATTTAAATCGGGCAAAAGCTTATCTTTGAATTTTCACCAAGCATTTCACCAAAGCACGTATAAGATGCGCTTTTTATGTGCCCTGCCTAGTTTAATGAATATATATGAATCCTAACTCCATATGACGATAAGCATGAAGCAACAAAGACTGATCAAGATCCGTTGGTGGAAGCGTAAGGGCCGGCCCTGAGCATAGGCCCGGAGTGCGACGACCTAGTGCCATTAGCGGTAGGGGTTGAAATAAAAATTTATACAAGGGATTAGGGATGTATATAGCAAGTTATGGGTATATTTAAGGATATATAGCAAATCTCATCAAGAGGCCCAAACATTGACTATTGAAAGATTGAGTTGAAGTTTGTTGAGTTCTGCTCTTTACCCAAACGCTTCTGGTCATTCCCAAAGTAAATGTCCAAAATGCTCTTACGTGACTTAAGTCACGCTAGTGTATAATTTACATGAGTTAAAATACGCTACGTGAGTTAACTCACGCTAGTGTTAATTTACAAATACTAGAGCGTGAGTTAACTCACGCTACATAATATGCAAAAAAAATTCGAAATTAAATAATTATTCAAATGGTGATATAAATAAATAATTATTCAAATGGTAATATAAATAATATCAATGCTAATAATATAAATGCTAATATAAATTCTCAACAATTACGTGATAAAACCTCATTTAATTAATACTTTGATACAATTACATAATACATAATTTGATACATTTTATTGGAATAAAGTAAATATCCTTCTTTGAGGTAAAAATATACCAACTTAGAGGTAACAAAGGATCAAGGTCGGTGGCAAAAGAGACCAGCCTTCTTGGGGCAAAAAGACATCATCCCTTCGGGGTAAGTGTAAATGTGGTTCTTTTTATACCCCAAGAAAGAGTCTTTTTACCTACGGTAAAAAGATTTTGAGGTAAAAAGAAGCAAATTTACATTTACCCCGAGGGTTGACCTCTTTGTGCCCCAAGCCGGTTGGTCTATTTTACCCCCTTCCTTGGCCCTTTTTTACCACTAAGTTGGCCCCCAAAAAAGCTAAAAAAAACTAAAACTATAAAGGTGAAAGAGTGAGGAGGAGAAGAGAATGTATGGTG
>Ga0315914_1004112_pt1 | contig 21804 bp, 13 predicted proteins | sample MpolenodulesMG_FD_203920 | JGI IMG/M metagenome (GOLD analysis project Ga0315914, IMG submission 203920) | Medicago polymorpha root nodule microbial communities from Los Angeles, California, United States - elongated nodules | ecosystem: Host-associated > Plants > Roots > Nodule | place: USA...
AGCAAATAAATAATTTAGAATAAAGTGAACAAATAATTTAGAAAATAAATAATTTAGAATAAAGTGAACAAATAATTTAGAATAAAGTAAATAAAATAATTTGAAAATAGTAAATAAATTAAAAAAAGAAGAAGCCATTATGCGCCTCTTAACTCACGCCACTCAACTTAACTTGCACATTATTTTACACTTGCGCTAGTTAACTAGCACATGAACATTCTGGGCATGGCTGCAGGGACCAAGCAAAATGTGCTGGGGGAAGAGTAGAAATCCGCAAATTTTACCCTTTTGTTCCCCTCCTTCGAATAAATTTATCCAATAGTCACTTTTTTCTTATAAATAAAAAGAAAATGTTAAAAATACTCTTTTGTCAACATTCTCTCTGACACTTAATTTCTTATTCAATAAAACTTTTGTATCTCGCCGTTTTATTTGGAATCCATTTTTAAAGAGTGATACTCATGACTTTTATCTAATAAAAAGTGGATGTTATAGAAAATGTTAGAAATAGAGTGTCTATAACACTCTTCAAATAAGAATAGGAAAATTGCTTTTCTGACATCAAAAGCTTCCTAATAACACATGGAAATACAAATTTGTCCCGATAGGTAGTTAACTATCGTTGGCTAATCCGGCAGCAGTTTACTATCGTTGAGACTAGCGGTAGTTAACTACCGTTACAGCCAGCAGTAGTTAACTGCTGCTGCGTTCCTGGTTCAAATTCTAGCAGCTTTCTCCTTGCCTTTTCCCCCACATTTGATCATGTTTATACATAATATTTTGAATACATATTTTCACTCATTTTCATCCAATTTCAAATTCATCAATTCTAAAACATATAAAAAGTAAAAATAATTTTAACATGATAAAAATAAAACACAAGAAATAATGTAAAAGGTATGTACGAAAATGTTATAGAAATATCACAAGGTACAAATCATGTCATAATAATACATCACCGTCATCAAAATCAAAATGTACATAAAAAAGCCTAATGATCAACTCTGCTGCCTAGGATGCTTATGCCCCCTGCGCTGCCTGATAATCTGATACATAAGGGAAGAGCGAGCAGTACTGCCAATCCGGATCATCTCCTACACCAACTCTTCTTTAGTCATCTCGACGCTCATGACCACAACATTATCAGATATCTGCACGACATCCCTGATTATCGTCAATGTGTCAGACATCTCTCTAACATGCTCCTCCTCTATAAGCTACTTTCGGTTCGCCGACCTGGGAGGAGATCCTTCATCAGGTGGGATAATCTGAGGGTGAGAGACTTTGGAATACCAAGCCATGTAGCCAGGCTAATGGTCCCATGCTCTATCACACCTCTGTCCCCAATCACTATAGAACCACAAACGGGGGTCTCTCAACACAGTAGCCAACATCTTCTTAGGAATCCCAGGGACATCTGACGGATGTCTGGGGATGTCATGCGCAAAGCCAAACTGCCTCTTAACTCGCTCAGGTAAATGACAGTATACCCCCTCCTTCCCGCACATCAGCCATCCCAAGTAAGTGCAAATAAGCTGAAAAGGGCGCACCGCTTTGTGATCATCATGTGTAGATAACACAAAAAAAAAAAAAAATACCTTTACATATATAAATTATAAAATTCAACCAATTTGCAACAAAAAAAAAAATTAACACCAAAAAAGCAAGAATATCTCACTTAGGCATTTCATCAAACACCTTAAGTGCATTATAAGTTACTAGCACAATTAGTGTTATTTCAACATCTAAACAACTACTGTACCTATACTTACTCTAATCAACAATTCATTAAAACATCGAAATCATGCTTAAATAGGAAGAAAATAACTTACTTATTAATTACTTGAAGAAATTTGGCTCAAATTCGTGCAATTGAAGTTGGGGTGAAGTTGTTTTGAACTCCGTAACTAGAAACTGGAGTTTCTGTTTTCTTATGAAGCAGGATCTCAACGGTAGTGAACTACCGCTGACCTCAACGTAAATTAACTGTTGCTGAAAGTATTTTGGAATTTTTCACGTGTTTTTAGGAAGTTTTTTAAGGTTAGAAATCAATTTTCTGAGAATAGACTAGATAGAGTACTAAGATGGTGATGTGGGCCCAAATAGGATTTAAACCGGACATCATCCATCGCTGGCTCAGATAGAACTAGGTAAGGTTGTAATTGGCTTTGGAGTTAAGAAAATGCAACAATGAAAATGATATCAGTCAAAAGAAAAGAAAAAAGAAAACAACAAAAATGAATATCAAACTGATAGTTTATAGATTGCTCCACTGTCATCTGTCAATCAGCTGACTTACATTTAAAAAAATATATTTTTCTTCTATAAAAAGAATATTTTCTCTTCAATAGTAATTTTTTTTGTAAGGATCTTCAATACTAAATTGTTATATGGAAATTATTCAAAAAATGAATATTGGGGAACTTTCTCCTCGTTCCCATCTCTACAGGGACAAATTTCCAACATACAAGGCCGCAGTACGAGTGCAGATTTACATCTCTAGTTTTAAAATCACGAGAGAAGAAACCTCCTTAAAATATTTGGTTTCAAGTTTCAAGCTGTGTGTAATTTTTTTTTTGACAGATTCAAGCTGTGTGTAATCTAACTATATTAACATTTATTTGGTTTTTTCTACATTATTACACGTTCATTTGAAATTATTTATTGACATGTCTATTTTTTAAATTTTTTTATAAAATTTGCGGAATTAATATATTAAATAAGAATTTCAATTTGACGGTTGAATTAATAAAGTTCATTGTTTATAACCGTTATTTTTCTTTGGACAAAATTGTTTATAACGGGTTATTAAGCATTACTCATCTTATAGTTACTCTTGGTATAATCCCCACTCTTTATATATAAAAGAGTTTAATGGCTATGCAACATATTTTTACACCGTTATTTTTAGGGAATTAATGGTAACCTATTATCTTGTCAAATAAAAGAAACAAGTGTGTGAATACTTTTTCTTCAATATTCTCTCTAATATTCACACTTATGTAACCATCATAAAATGGAATGACTTTCCTTGATTTCATATAATAAAAAACAAATGTTAAAAGAGAACGTTGTTGTTAAACAAATGTTTTTAGAGTATTGTTTAAACATTTAAAAATAACAATTTTTACATTGAAAATCGTTACATGTGTTTGACTATATTTTTAAAACAAAATTTCTTTTTGTAGATTTCTTAAACAATGTTCTTAATTCACTTGTTAGCAAAAAGACTAAAAAAAAATGTTGTTAACACTCCATATGTATAAATTACTGTAAAAATAGATTGAAAAGGAGTGCCTCTCAAAAAGATTGAAAATGAGTGGACGGGACCCAATAATGTTACCGGGTGTACACTCAATCACATGTTAACAAGGCAACAAATCCACTAGCTAGTCAAGAAAGCCGCGAGTGACGTGTGTGCTGGATATAAGCAGAATTATATAACACGGCACAAAAATCAATTTAACTATGACTTGGAATTCAAGTCAATTGACAGTTAGTAAATGCAAGTACTCTCAATCAATATCAATACTCAAAATAACCATAGCTTTAGACAGACGGAATTGTAAAAAAATAAAATAAGAAATTTAAATGGTGAAAAAGAAAAAAGATAACAAAATATATAAAATAAGACCAAACCAATATTGGTATAGTGGAAGCATCCACTTTTTGTTTCAAATCCAATTCCAATCTCTTCTCTTCACTCCACTACAAAACTTGTTCATTTCACAATACTTTCCTCTCATCTCTTCCTTACTCTCTTCAACTCACAAAATGACCGAACCACCTTCCAAACCCAACGGCGTCGCCGCAACCAACGGTAACGGAAACCCAGTTCCAGTCAAATCTCAGCTTTACAATCCCAACCGTCAAGTTTATCGTCCTCAACAATACAATCGTCGCCGTCGATCTAACCGTAGCCTCTGCTGTTGCTGCTGTTTCTGGACAATCCTCACTGTTCTCGCCGCCGCATTTCTCGTTGCGATTGTCGGTGCTGTATTCTATGTACTCTACCATCCTCACCAACCACAATTCTCCATCACTAACCTCCGCATTGCCAAGATGAATCTCAAAACTCCAACAGACTCACCTTCCCATCTCACCACACTCTTCAACCTCACACTCATCGCTAAAAACCCTAACAACCACCTCATTTTCTTCTACGAGCCTTTTACTGTTACCGCCTTCTCCGATTCCGTTCAAATCGGGAACGGTTCGTTGCCGGCGTTTGATTCCGGCAAGAATAATCAAACGAGTCTCCGATCAGTTCTGTCGAATTCTCAAGATCTGGATACGGAGTCATTGGCTAGTTTGAGATCGGGTTTGAAGAAGAGGAGAGGTTTTCCGGTGACAATTCAGATGGATACGAAGGTGAAGATGAGGATGGAATGGTTGAAGAGTAAGAAAGTTGGAATTAGAGTGACGTGTGAAGGAATTCGAGGAACTGTTCCCGCCGGTAAGTTGCCGTCGGTGGCTTCTGTTATCGACTCCGAATGTAAGGTGGATCTTCGAATCAAGATCTGGAAATTCTCATTTTAGTTTTGTGAGTGATAATTACTATTATTATTGATGATTCTTTGTTAATCAGTACTAATAATCAATCCAATCATCAAACACCTTTTTTTCCTTGAATTTTATATTTCATTCTTTTTTGGTTCCATAATTGCTTTTTCTTTTTTCTTTTGGAATGGATTGATTATGGTTATGATGAAAATGTGTTGAGAAGGTCAAATTTGTAAGGGAAAATTAAATAAAATTGATTTGAGTTTTTTTGTTTTTGATTTGGAGCATTGTAATTTGTTTTAATGGTAATGCAACTGCAAATTATATCTGGTTTAATTTGGCTTTTTCATTAGATCTCTGTCTGATTAATCGCTAACCCTATGAAACATGGTTGAAAATGAAAGTGATTTTTTTTATTATGAAAATATAATTTTAATAAAAATGAAGAAAAAGTTAATGATCGATTATTTACCGAGAGAAAAGAAGTTAACGAGGGAAGTGTATTTTTTCTTGCTTCAAAACTTAATAAATGAAAAATCGAAATGAAAGTGAAAAAAGTAATGTCTCATCTCATCCTATGTTATTTTTTGTTGACAGTTCTCATCCTATCCTATCTTATCTATGTTGTTTGGATACCAAGACAACCATTTCATAGATAGATTTATAAGTGGAGTCTAAATTTGCATGGTGTCCAAACTGACATGATAAGTGGAGTCCAAACTGATAAGTGGTCATTCTTTAGGGGGCCAAAAATTACATTATGCCAGTTTGAACTCCACTTATCAGCATCCTTCTATCCCCATGCCAGTTTACACCATCAGAGACTGAGAAATTGTCATAATCTCCAACAAAATCAGCTAATGAAAAGAGAACCAAAAGTTAAGGGGTCAAAATATCCATTTTTTTTAAGGGGGTCAAAATCGCAACTTTTTGAAACATAGGGGGTGAAAAATACATTTAAGCCTAAACATTTTATATGTTAATTTCTTATGTGATTATCAGCTAACGTAGTTTAATTTCATCCAACATTTTTTTCATATAAAACAAATCAAGGCTATATTGATTCGAATTTGGAACCACCGAGTCTACTCTAGGGTATGTGGTTAGTGTGTAGTGCATGAGAGTGTTCTAGACCTTGATTTATAAACATATACAAGTACCGGAGACTACACCTGCAAGTCTCACAAAAGACTTCGTATAGATAATAATATAGATAATAATTTAATATTTTTTTTAAAATGGTTTAGTGACTATAAATTCATCTCTTAAGTGAATAAATACGATATTTAGGTTATGAACTTCAGCGCATACACATTAACCTGCATTGTCACTTTGGATTGCGCTTACCATAAATCCATGACTTAATACTATTATTCGGCTAAAAACTAATTTTTATTGATTTATTCTTTTTAAGAAATTGATTTCCAATTATATTAACGACACTTTTTTTCTTCTTCCACAAAGCTTGTAATTATACAAAGTGGTGCATGTGCCATTTAGCATAACTGAGAACTGCATACTTACATGAAATAACTTTTATTATGTATGGTGGTGGCATGTATATTTGGCCATTTATATCTAAGAAACACAACTGATATTACTTCTTTAATTAATAATAATAATAATACCACTGGTCAAAAAATTTCTAAGAGGATTGGTTTAATTTTCTTAAAAATTGTTGACCTAATTACCAAGTTAAATTATCCTAAATAAGTAAAATTGTTTAATCACCGCCATTTATAATTTGTTTGTTTTAAAATAAGAAAATGCTAATCAGTTTTTCAAAGACAATGGTTAAACATCCAAAACAATAAAGTTTTTATGGAAAAGTTGTGTAATAATTACTTTATCAAAAATAACATTTTATATTTTCAAGACAAAATTTTTATTTGTAGATTACTTAACCAATGGCCTCAGGACAATGATTAGCGAGACTCTTTAAAATATACTCTTATATCCTCATGGAGTCATGGGGTGGGACACAAATATGCCTTTTCTTTTTTATTTTTTCAAGTGGTATGGTCAAAATTTCAATTCTTGGGCAAAGCATAGATCCCAAAAAAATTGTGTCCGTAGATCTGAAGGCAATGGGTAGTGGGTTCTGTACAATCTTTAAATGCTTTCTATTTTCTACCCTTCCTATGGGTACCTATCTCAGCCATGAAAATCACTATTTCCTCCAAAATCACAATACCACATGTGAAGAAGAAACACTCATATCGGATTAGATTCTACGGGCCTACCCTGTTTCATGTATAAAAATTTAGATATAGTGATAGAATTTTTTTTTTAAAGAAGGATAGAATAAAAATGGAAGTGATAAATAAAAGGAGAGAAAAATAACTTGTTAGTACTCAAAATTTCTTCTCTTCATAAATAACATGTATAATTCATTAATTCTTTACTGTTTAAGTGATTTTTCATTTATTATCATCAAATGAAGTACGTGATTGTGATAGGTGCCTTAATTTGGGTGCACGTGGTTACTATGGTTTTTCTTCTGAGTTTGGTCGGCAAAGCAAATGGGTTTTGGATCTATCTTCCAATTCTTTTTTCAGTTTGTGTCCCACTCTTGACTTTACCCTGTACTTTACTTTTTCTCCTATCTCGTGTTACTTGCATATGTATTTAGTTACAAATAATATGATTATGTATCTTAATTATGTACCATTATATTATAAGTCTCACTAGATTCTTGTTGGAAGTTGAGTGTTCTCAAGTCTCAGCATGATTCTAAATTGTGGTTACAGCTCTAGCTCTAGATTGAGAACTTCAACACTACATTAAAATGCGGCCAAATACGGCAAATGCAGCCATAATTATAGTTTGACCAAATATTTCCCCGGGTCCTTTAAGTTTCATGTTTGTTTCAGATAGATCCTTTAAGTTTCTAAACCTTCAGATAGGTCTTTAAGTTTCGAGTTTGTTTCAGATAGGTCCTTTAAGTTTATAAGGTTTCAGATAGGTCCTTTAAGTTTATAGTTTGTTTCAGATAGGTCATTTCTATCAACCTCTGTTAAGCCAAAGTTAAAGGACCTATCTGAAACAAACTCGAAACTTAAAGGACCTATCTGAAACCTTATAAACTTAAAGGACTTATCCGAAACAAACTCAAAACTTAAAGGATCTATCTGAAACCTTAGAAACTTAAAGGACCTATGTGAAACAAACGTAAAACTTAAAGGACCCAGGGAGGTATTTGGCCTATATTTTTTGTTGTTGTTAGCATTCGATTTCCATGAAGGAAGACTTCGATAAGTTTTGTCGAGAGATAAGTAAAATTGTTTCATCCATCGGTCTAACTCGATTCTCATGAACAATTTTAGTGAAACTTATTAACTTTTTTGGTGAAACTCGGATTTTAATATTTCTTTTTACGATTTAAGCAACCATATACTTTGTAAATATATATACTCATTTTAACTTGCCAATAAGAATTGAAATAATGAAAAGATGAAATTCTAAAGAGAGAAGATAGTTTTTTTGAAAATAAATTTTGGTATTTTCATTCCCAATAGGTACGTGACCAATTATGGGGTATGCAAAAAGCAATGTCAATATTATGGGTTGGCCCAAATGAAATATAAGGGAACGTGACCAACTTTCTCTTTCTTTAGGGGTTTTTAGTTAGGAGTATCCGCTCGCGAAGAAAAACGTTCAGACACAGTACTTTCCACCTATCTTCACCTTTCTGTTCGCCGTCGCCGGTCTATTGTGCGGCGGCTCTTGGATTTTAGAATGGCGGAAGAAGCAGTTCTTGGTTACCTGCAAAACAACGATGAGATTAAAGATTCAGGTGATTTTGCAGCTGAACGTGGCATTGACCACAATGAAATCGTCAATGTCATCAAGAGTCTTCATGGTTTCAGATACGTCGATGCTACGGTGGGTAACTCTATCATACATCTAGAATTGATTGATTTTACATGTAAATCTTATTGTGAAAATTTTGGTTTGTTACGGTGGATATAGGATATTAAGAGGGAGACATGGGTGTTAACTGACGAAGGAAACACTTATGCTACTTTGGGATCCCCCGAATTTCAACTAATTTTGGCTATTCCGCCCGAAGGTATCTCCAGAGATGAACTTCAGGTAGCTTTTTTTATATTATTGTTATTATCAAATTTATTCAGATTGATTGTATGTGTTCGGTATCAGTGTTGTTAAATAGCGGCTAGAGCAGCACTACAGCGCTATTGCATAACAGAATATGAACAAAAGGCTATTGCTCCGCGATACACTATTTAGTAGTACAAAATATTGTGAAATAGCGGTTATAGTGGAAAGAGTTGAATATCTTTTGTGATTTGCAATTGACACCACTTACAATTAGTCACTTTAATTTTCTCAAGTTAATAACGGTGTATATGTGTTAGTCAGTATTGTGGTAGCACCTATAGTAGAAAATAGACTTAGGTGGTTTGGGCACTTAGAGAGAAGACGTGTGGATTTTGTAGTAAGGAGAGTGGATCAGATCGAGGGGAGTCAAATCACTAGAGGTAGGGGAAGACCTATAAAAACTATAAGAGAAACTATTATGAAGGATCTAGAGATTAATGAGTTGGCGGAACCGACTTGGGTTGGCCTGGTGGTGTTGTCTTGGGGACCTTGGATTGTGCTCCTCCACAAGATCTCAGGTTCGATTCTCCCCAGTGCCGATTTATGTGGGCTACATTAGCTTCTTCATAAAAAAAGAGTTGGCGAAAGACATGGTTTTTGAAAGAACACTATGGTGTCGTTTGATTCATGTAGTCTGCCCCACTTAGTGGGATAAGGCTTGGTTGTTGTTGTGTTATGTTAGAGTTAGTATTGTATCTGGTGTACGTGTTTGTGTGCTTCATAGGTGAAATTGAATCTAATTGTTTTTTATGGTTGCAGAAAAAGCTGGGTCCTTCTGTGTTCAAGATAGCTTGTGCACAGGCTGCTAAGAATAAATGGGTGGAGATGGGAAAACAACTCATATCTAGGAAGGTTTGTTAATGATTCTAAATCTACTACTTTTGGGATTTTATTTGATGCACATTTGCATGTAATGCAACAATATAATTGTATCGTCAAAATAAAAATTAAAGTTGTATTTTGATGTTCAGTTTAGTTTGTTCTTTGAGATGAGAATTATTTCATGGTTAGTGAAATACTTGTTGTAAACCAATTTCTGGTTGCAGGTCCAAGATGTGGAAGATAGAGTCAAAAATCTGCTTCTTCAAATACAACAGGGACAGGTGTGTAGTGCTAGCTTGAATACTTTTGTTAGTGAATTTCATAATTGTGTTGAAACTTGAGAGGGTAACGGTAGAAAGAGCTGGAAGTTCTCTTTTCTTTCCTTGGGAAGGGGGTTGTCAATGCTAATGTTCTATTAAAATTGAGGGGGTTACATGCTGAGATATAGTCAACTTTGTCAATTTCTAAATCAGATAATAATAGATAGTGGCAATGTGAAATATTATGTATTTATTTAAATCAACTTTGAAGAGGAGGCTTGATAGTTTCTATTCGTGCTTGTTTGGAATCTGATATTAATCAATTATTTCATCCCTATATACGGTAGGAAATTGCTAGGTCACTTCCATTCTTATACTTCATCGTTGTTGATGCACACACCTGTTTGGTAACATACACTTGTTGATTGTGGCTGACGGCAGTGTAGGCTTGTTTTTTTTATCAAATTATCAACCTTCTTTGAAATCCATGTTTTAGAGATAAGCATATAGGCCAAGTCTGTCCTCTTTGGTTTATTGTAATACGTTGGAGAAAGTGACAAGTTTTGTGTGGAGCATCAGATTCAACTAAATATGTGAGATAGGTATAGGTAGTTGGAAGGATATATTGTTCTCTTTAGTTATGACTTATGAGGTGTGCCTGGACTGCACTCTATTTCATGGGTGAGTGGTGATGGAAACAAATTTATGTTTGCCTATATTTGCTTGGGGGAATTTTCGTGTTGACGTTTTTGTTTCCTTCTTATGTTAATTATATACGGATTACTCATCACATTTTTTATCAGTTTTTCCTGTGAGTTCTGCATATCTCATTAGAAATTTTACCACATTGCAAATGCAGGGCATTGGTTCAGATGATATCAAAGCACTCAAAGCTAGAAAGCTTATTGTTCCACAGTAATAATCATTTCATTTGATTGTTCTTCGGAGTTTTGTTGATATTATGATTATGTGTAGTGACTTGACTGCTGTTTCATTATTGAAATTCGTAATTAATATCGTATAATCTAGGACATGGAAGGGTTACTCAGTGAAAAAGGGTCCTAACTATGCTCCAAAAAGAAAGAAGGTTGTCACTGATTTAACTCGAGATAACTTTCAGAGGTAATTTTTTTCTTAAACTGAATGTAGATTGGGGATGGCAGATTTGTGCACCATATCTTATGAACTTTGACTATACTGTATTACTTTGTTGCAGTGGGGAGTGGAAGGAAATAGAGTTCAAAGAGTACAACTACACTGCTAAAGGTCAGCCTCTTGAAGGTGGCAGTCTTCATCCACTGTTAAAGGCAAGAAGATATTTCCCTTGTTCATCCTTCTTCCTCCTTTCCCCAATCTCCTTTTGATTAACGGAATATCAAAACTATAAATATATATAGGAACTCTACAGACAATAGGAAAATTTATATTCTGGAAAACATAAGCAAAAGCATCGTCTGTTTATACATATTTAAGCTTGTAGCTTGATACGGAATGCATTTATCATACTTTTGATTTACATCAATAAAGCATATACGATATGTGGTCTATCCTATATGTATACTATTCGATAAGTTTAGGAAATTATGCGTTTTTTTGGTAGTTTCTATATGTGGTCTATGCTATATGTATAAATATATTATGATTTTAATTATGGTGATGCCTGTATCCAAAAAAAAATATCAACATATGCCATGCTTTGTTTCCAATCTTCACATCCGCAAACAAAACAACCTACATAAAACTTTTTCAAATTTGTATGATGTTAACTTATGGTTTAACTGTGTTGTTTCAAAAATTTGTGTTCTGACTGTGAGATCATGTCATTTGATCAATTCAGTTGACCTTACCAAAAAAGTGAACATCAAATAAAACATATTTAATAAATTATGGTGATAAATGACAGTGAGATTATGCTTTTATCCCAAACATATTTGATCATTGTGTATTTAATAGATCTGGACATTTTCCATTTTTAGGTACGGGCTCAAATAAAACAGATTTTCCACTGTATGGGGTGAGTCTTATATTTTTCATGTGGAAGCCTGATGTATATTGCAGTAATCAATTATTTCGACCTTTGAGATTGACATTTTGTAATGGTTATCTAATGCTGCAGGTTTGAGGAGATGCCCACAAATAATTATGTTGAAAGCAGGTAATGGTTGTTTTGTTTTCGTGTCGATACCTTTCTAGTGTGTGTGTGTGTGTTTCTTTTTTTGGAGTACAATAGTGGTAATGAGGTTTGAACCTCTGATCTCATATAAACCATTCAAACCCCTCCCCAGTAGTCCAATCTTAGTGGCTTTCCTAATCTATGATGTACACACAAAATGTATAAAGAACAATAAATATAATATAACGTATTAGATGTAAAGAATAAAAACGGAAGGAAAAAAAAAGATTTTCAAAGTTCCAATGTAAAGCTTTGTAACCCTCCTCCTGCCCCCCAATAAATAAATAAATCAAACTCGGCACTTTTTAAGGAGGCTTTCAACCAAGCAGTGGAAAAATAAAATGTTTGGAGGTTATTACAGCCTGACCTTTAATAAATCCTTTGTAGAACTGATAGTCAAATAAATCCCAAACTTTTGAATAGGCTTGGTAGTTGCAGGCTTGCAGCCCTAAATTATAAAAGCCGAATCCAAAATCTTGGTGCACTGAATTGATATACTTCAGTCTGTGCTTCAGTGGGTATAGGATAAGGTTATGGAATAATTATGGAATTTCCAAAATCTTTGATTTGAATGATGGCAAAGTGACAATGAAGCAATTTTTATTTTTTAATTTTTGACTGAGAACGGCCGTGTTGAGGCGCAACTGGTAAAGTTGTTGTCATGTGACTGAAAGGTCACAGGTTCAAGTCCTGGAAACAGCCTCTTGTGTAAAAACAGGGTAAGGCTGCGTACAATACACCAAATGGTGGGACCCCTTCCCGGACCCTGCGTATTGGGGAGCTTTAGTGCACCGGGTTGCCCTTTTTTAATTTTTGATTGAGACCGCCCGTGTTCTTCAAAAGGTTCCTTCAGTAGTGACTGTTATAAATGCATCTGAAACATCGTGTTTTAAAGTAACTGTTATATGAATTACATGAATCATACTGTTAATCTCCATGATTCATTGTTTTTTGCTTATTTATGTTAATTTAGGGCTAGATTTTATCTTTAAAAATATTGAAATTTAAAGAATTACACACTTTGTGTGTAGTATGGTATAGTGTGTAGCAGCACATGTCTGTTCTAATTGTAAACTTTACATCTTAATGTTTTAAATGGCAGTTTCTGGAACTTCGATTCCTTGTTCCAGCCCCAACAACATCCAGCCCGTGATTCACATGACACATTCTTTTTGGAAGGTTAGTAAATCATTGATTCTTCAATGCTACTTGAATCTTCTTTGCTCCAATCTTGAGTACATGTCACGCACATGCAGCTCCTTCAACAACAAAGAAACTGCCTGAAGATTATGTTCAGCGGGTGAAGCAAATTCATGAATCTGGTGGTTATGAGTCTAGGGGGTATGAGCTTGAGCACCCTCAATACATTTTCTAACGAGGCTTTTTATTGATAATTCATAGACAGATAAGTTCCAAATTGCTTTCTGAGAGTAACCTTACAATTTATTCCTTGGTAGATATGCATATGACTGGAAAAGAGAGGAAGCAAATAAAAACCTTCTGCGGACCCACACAACTGCTGTTTCTTCCCGGATGCTTTACCAGCTGGCACAGGTTTGTATCTGTGTCTGAATTTTTTGTGTCATGTTTTTGTGAATGTGTATGATTGTGTTGTGTTTGGGGCCAATGAGCATCCTATTATCTTCATTTTTCTTTCAGATTTTAGACTGAAATTTTCAAGTTATATGTTTAGATCATAGCTATTTTACAAAGTACTTCTGTATTCTGGCTTTGCCTTTTCCCTGCATCCAAAGGGATAATAGATTATACTTTCTAAGTTCTTGCTCCTCATTAATGCTTGCATCATTTTTTCTGTGTGCCATTATAATTTTGCAGAAACCATTTTCTCCAAAAAAATATTTCTCTATAGATCGTGTATTCCGAAATGAAGCAGTTGACCGTACACATCTTGCTGAGTTCCATCAGATAGAAGGTACGTGAGCTATTAAGTTACTGGGCTCAGTGTTTATTTCTTAAATCGTTCATCTTTTAACAAACGACAACAATCCACCTTCGATGGTCCAATTATGATTTTTTTTTCCACGTCATATTAAAGAGGGGGTGGGGAATTACTCAAATATATTTTTGCCGCATCACTTTTTGGGTTCGATGCACTGGGGGATTAATCTTATAACTAATTTTTTTTTATGCCTGTGATTTTCCATTTCAATTCAGGCCTTGTATGTGATCGAGGACTCACTCTCTGTGACTTAATAGGAGTTCTACATGATTTCTTCTCACGCTTAGGTAATGATGCTCTCTTACAACAAAAAACTTTGTTTGAGTTAAATGTTGAATGTAGGTTAAATGATTATTAAAGACAAGTTTTAGTAGTACATTTATTTTTTTTACTAATCTTTTGGTGAAAATTTCTTGAGTTCAGGCATGACCAAGCTGAAATTCAAACCTGCTTACAATCCATACACAGAACCTAGCATGGAGATTTTCAGGTGAGACTCCCTGTAATGATTATTTGGCTTGTTTATCTTGATAATCGATATCCCAAGAGATTACATGTTAATCAAGTGCTCGTATAACAGTTATCATGAAGGCTTCAAAAAATGGGTAGAAGTAGGAAACTCTGGCATGTTCAGACCTGAAATGTTGCGGCCAATGGGACTTCCTGAAGATGTCCAAGTTATTGCATGGGGACTTTCTCTTGAAAGGTGAGAGCAAAACACTGAGAACGCCATATAATCATTGCCAAATGCCAACAGCAAAATGAATTAATTTATAAAATTTGAATTCTTAAATAATTTTCTAAACAAATCTAGTGAATGTATTGGGGAACTACGATGCAACATGTCGATGTATGTCAGAGTTTATGTTAACTTGTTATTTTTACCTGAAAACAGGCCAACGATGATAATGTATGGGATAGATAACATCAGAGATCTCTTCGGCCACAAGGTATTGTTATGGGATTGTTAGCTGAATAAATCACTGTATATTTTTTTTTTTTTGTCATTTTAAGGGTGTAAAACTTGATTGATGGGTTCTCGTTTTGATTTGCAAAGTGATAGTAATATAGTATCCTAAACCATGTATTTTCCATGTTTTTTTGCAGGTGGATCTTGGACTCATAAAGAAAAATTCAATATGTCGACTTGGAATTGAATGAAGTGATCCATTTATGTCTGATAGATTTGTTGTCGTTTATAATTATTTGTCTCCAATATCAAACAATACATGCGGATTAGTTCGATTTCTGTACGAAGAATTTTGATTGTGGTAATAGCATTTTTTCTTCTGGTAAGGAAATATTTATGACATGGGAAAGTTTCCCGTTGCAATTTCTGTAGATTTGAACAAATTATGATAGTGAAAAGTAACGACATTATCAGCTGTGTTTTAACTTTTTACCTATTGAACAATCCCTTTATAACAGTGGTGATTGAATTTTTCTCCATGAACTGGTGGTTGGACTTGGTTCCATAGTCGTTATCTATTCCCATAAAATAAGTAGACAAGCCTAACACGATCCCCATAACAAGAATATATCATCTTTTTGTACGAAACAAATGTGCATCTTTTATTTTCCATACGCTGTTTGATGAAAGAGGTTTTCTTTTGATGCTGAAATTTGGAACTGATTCAAAAACTTTACAATTATCAATCAATAATCAATAAATTATTTTCAGCCTCCCATAGAATGTGTTGACGCCAAATCCCTTTCTTCAACTAGTCTATGGATTGTTTTAACTAGTTGAGTTTCAGGGTGTTCAATGTTGCAGTAACTTGATTGCCACAGCTGAGTCGGAGTCCACGCGAATGAGCATATGACCTCTGTTCGTTGCTAATTCAAGGTTGTGAAGATTGCCTCAACTCTGCATGCATGATCCCAATACTATACCTTTTGATACATTTGCCTCCTGGCCGTGCATTATGCATTGTTACTATCTGTCGCAGCTCATGGCAACAAAACCAGGCTGCAACTTGCTCCAGCTTATTGTGGATGATTTAGTTTGTTTCTCACCACTTGAGTATATTTGTCAACTCTAATATATGAACTATGGCTAGCAGCTTTTGCCAAAATAGAGTGTTATTTGATTTCCTGTTGAGAGATAATAAAAGGATTTCTGGCAAACCATAATTTATCGAACATTATGCCAAAAAGAAGGTTCCAATACGACCCATCATTGCCCCTGTTATCACCGTCCAAACCAATTCGTCTCATTGAAGGAAGAGCTTAAATTGGGTGTTTAAATTCTAGGCCATTTGCTATGTGGTAGCTTGCAATCTCTACGCACATGTAGCAGTGATTCTTCATGCTGTTTGCACCTAGGATAAAAGCTCACATTAGCATCTTCCTTTTACATGGTTCTTTATTTGTCATTAAACAAACATATGAAGCCTTCCATAAAAACTCAAATATATTTTTGATAACATGTTATTGATACAAAGTTTCTACCAGCTTTGTTGATGATTAATCTTAGTGATCACCTTTAATAGGATTTGCCCTATAACAAACACATTTTTTATCTTTAAGGACATTATTTAAGAGATTTGGGTCTAGTTCCACTTTATTACCCTTTTCTCCACCTCTAATTTCTCCTCTTTTTATTTTTATTTTTTTGAAGAGTAATTTCTCCATCATTAATCAAATTTAGCCCTAACTCTGATCTTTTATACCATACTTTTCATCCAAATTTTTGGTAATGTAGTTATTAGTAACCCTTTTGAACCCTCTATCAGGATTTGCAATCGGGGTTCCCCTTCATAGATCCTAAAAAGTAGTACAACCTCTTTTTTGTATCTTTCATTTTACATGCTGCGTTTCGATGTGCTTTGTTTGAAGGTAAGGTTAGAGGACAGTGCATTTTGTTAATTGATGGCTGTAGGAGGTAATGACTAAAAAGTAATTTGCCCTGAAATATATTACATACATTGGAATAATTTGTAACTGATTAAAAAAAACTTAATAGAAAAAAAAAAGAAAAAAAAGAGAGAGATAGCCATGCTATTTATGGATTAAAATGATTAAGAATTAAACTATCTATATATCTTGCAAATTATCTTAGGTCAGCGTAGATTTGTGATGCCATGAGAATGATATATTGATCGTGGGAGCACATCTTCCTCAAATAATTTCATTACCACAGAACATTTTTCCTCCCATATAAAAAGCAAGCAACGGGCAGAACTTTGTGTGCTTGAAGAGCTTGTAACATATTGCTGTTCACAGAAATGCTGAGCCAGATAGATAAATTTGAGTGTTGATCTTTCAGGAGATAGTTTGAATTTTGATGATCAGCCGGTATAGACGGCTCAAGGCAAGAATGTTACCCACGTTAATATGTCTGACAGAGATTACTGAATAGCACAAAAGTCAAGTCTTCCACAATTCCTATCAGGGGAAAAAAGTCGTAAAGATCACGAGGAAACACAAGCAGAAAGTGAATTAAGTTCCGCTTAGATACACAGCTTAATCGAACACTTACAGCATAATTGCTTATCATATAAGTGCTTTAACAAATGATAAAATAAATTCAAATTTTTCCCGTATAAACTATATGTTGTTTTCATTAACAATACTAAAGAGCATATGGACATGTCACAAGTTGTTTCCACTTTCCATAAGCTCTCATAAGTGATTATGCAAATAAACTAATCCAACAAGTCCTTAATAAAAGGGGTACTTTGACAAAAATAAACACAATAGCAATCAGTACAACACTACAACTACAACATGTACATTTAAAGTGTGTTATGAGCAGATACCTTAAACCATCATAGATAGTGCAAGAAGTCCACGCGTCAGGTCCCCGTAATTCTATTCATTGGCACACTCCACAGCGGCATGTTCCCAAGCACACTCTTTAGCAATTGTATCTTCACAAGTGACCCAGCGGATGATAAATTGCAAGTTTCATTTTTGTTTAATAGGACAGAGGATCTCCTTTTCCTCTAATGAGTTGTTTCTGCTGCACTAAATCAGCTGTTACAGAGTCATTTAACACCTGCCTTAGAGAAGAACAATTATGATTTCATGACAATTACTTGTCTGACCAGTGAAGTTAATACAGTAAGATTAATATGCTGTTTTACTTCTTGAAAAGTCAATCACATTCTGTTTTCCACAAGTCATCGGTTTTTCTTTTTACGTCTGGGCTGTAGATTGGGGATGCTTAGTATCCTCTTTCATTGCAGTAGATTGAAGTTTATGCCGTTTTCTAATCATATTCTTGACCATTTTGTTAAATTCTTCATCTGTGCAAGCTAACATGCATTTTAGCTTGACATTAATCTGATTCTCCACCAGAACCTTGTGTCTTGGAATAATACGACCCTCGAGGGAATAGCTGAAAAACCTGATAACAGCAAGGGAATTGCATATTTACAGTTGACAATGCAATGGAATAAAAAACATTTAAGAATGAAACAAGATTTTTAAAAATTATGTATCTACGGTCAAAATATCATTGATACCTCGGAAACTCGATGACATCTTGCAAAGTTCGGACCATGGTTTTGCGCAAATATGTATACTTAGGACGAAGAACGTCTGTATTGTATCTAAGCAGCATTGGGAAATCAGCAATCATTTCACCCAGTTGCCGAAGACGTATGCCGAGAGACAAATAATACTTTACGTTTCCTTCAAGCTTATGTACTATGCTGCATCCCAAGAGCTCAGGTCCAAGAGCTATAACCTTTGGAATATTTTCTTCGGTGACTCCAGCCTTGGTCATCAAGAATATGACCTATATACAACAAGCAAACTCAGCAGATTAGTTAATTGAGGCCTCTTGATCAGACAGTTTATAAAATGTAATCAGAGCGATAAACTTTGTGGTGGTGATGCTTCAGAAAAACAACTTAATGGTAACAAATTTTGTAGCGGCAAAGAAAAAAGACATACCACAGGCCTAATCTTCTTGTAAAGGCTGTAAGTGAGTAGAGTGGGAAATTTTACTAGCATGTTGGCAATCCCGTCATTTCGAACTCCTAGGTCCTGAAAAAACTTTACCTTCATGATAAAATATATACCAAAATTGTCAGTATTTTATCATCAGAAAACATAACATAAACGATTGGAAATTTTATTTATGAATCTACTAGACATCAATATTAAACAATGCAAGTGTCAACTTAAAAGAGAAAAAAATAAAAAATTTACATACCTTTGGCACAATAGTCATCTCCAAGTCAACACAAAAGACCATTGGTTTAATTGTAAGCATTCTCCTCATCCCATCTCGGGTAATCCCATAATAGTACAGATACTTAACAAGAGGTTTCCATTGTTCTTCAATGCTGCACGCCATCAATTGTGGCCGAAATGCAAGCAACTTACCAACATCCTTACTTTCTAGCCCAAATTCTTTCAAGTAATCAACCTGAAATTTACAATTGTTGCGTCGTACTTTGTTTGTATATCAGAAACCATCAAAGTATGAGAAAAGACAGCGAGGATTATATTACAATATGACGTTAAGCCAAGTTTGTCAAAAATTAATGTACCTTTCGGCTCATTTCTTCCAAAGTATAGTGACCGAGAGCTTTAGGAAAATCAAAAACCATGGTGCCAAAATCCTTCGCATCTAAACCCATATCCAGATAGAACTGCACACGAATCTTCACTTCTTCCAAGCTGTAAGATAACAACTTCGGACACCGACTCACAACATAACCCATCCATTCCCTCCTAACTCCATTGGACTCTAAATATTCAACAATCTCATCCAACTCCCTGTCGCTTCGCAGCAAAACATTATCTCCACTCTTCAACATTGCATCCCCAATAAATTCTCCCTTAACGAACACCGACTTCAACCACTCAACACGGTTCCTTATAGACTCAAGTTTCCCTCTTGACATCAAAATGAGCTTAGCTATCTCAGGATACGATAGAGAATTATGCTTCAACCATCTAGAGAATTGAAGAAATACACAGTCAAAATACAAAAAACTTAAAAAAAATTAACAACAATACGCAAATCAAAATAAAAGAGTGAGTGAACTCTTTCTCGAAATCGGACGATTCATATTTCAAGCTTGTACTGTTTATTTAAAAAATAAATCAAAGAAAGGTGCTATAAACACTTTCTCTAGCACTCACTCTCTTATTTGGTGAAACTCATGTGGGTCCCACACTTTCGAAATGAATCCCACATGAAGTTAAGAGACCCACATGAGTTTCACTCAATAAAAGAGTGAGTGTTGTAGAATGTTCGTAGCATTTCTCTAAATCGAAATATGCACTGAAAATTTGGCCCACCAGATTTCATTCCAACGACCATATATGTGCCAAATGAGTCAATGCAAGCGTCGATTATTGACTATGGCAATCCATTTCCAACAATACACACAACACAACAAGTTGGTTTTGTTTTACATGAACAATAAATCAAACAGCTTACCAACAACTTCAAAACAATAAAAACCTTTGTAGCACAGACAACTCTAATTAAAGACGTGTCTGGTGTCCGACAGAACACACACATGTGGTTACATTCAAATCATTCATTTTCTCAAATTTCTACCGATGTCAATGTGTCAATGGCGTGTCAGGTGTTCGTGTCAATGCTTCGTAGATAAAAACTAACAACTCATAACCAACACTAATCTCAATTCATAACCATAATACCTTATAAGTGGCACAACTTGAGAATCTTCAATAACAGTTTTAGCCCTTAAATTAAAAGTAGAATTTGAATAATCCGGCAATCTTTTCAAATTAGCAGCTTCAATCATAACATAATCAATAAAACCACCCAACCTATCAACCAAATTACCAGTATAAGTAATTCCAAATTTACCCTTCCGCATTGCTTCTTTAAAAACCTCTTCAGTAACCTTCCTACGAATCTCAATAGCTTGCATAATCATTTCCTCTTCTTCTTCATCACCCCGAAAAAGGTTACTCAATGGAGGAAGTGAAGAACCCACATCAGGATCACTTGGAGATTGAGCGTAAATTGAACCTGGAAATTGTGGGGTTCTTTTTCTTACTAAGGAAAGTTCTAAAAGCTTGATTTTTTCTTCGTGGGGTGTTGGGTCTTGTAGTGAAGTTGGTGAAGGATTAGTGTTGTTGGTGTTTTTTTGTGTAAGGTGGTGAATGAGAAATGATGTTGATTTTGCATTGTGTCTTCTGGGAATTGGTTGGTTTTGGTGTTGTTCGTTTGGGTTTTGGCAATTGACGATAGTGGTGAGTTTTGGGTTTTTGGGGGTGTGGATAGAAGAATGAGGGAGGTAAAGAGTGTGTTTTTGACATGAAAGAAGCATTTTTTAACAATGGATAAGAGTTTATGGTTGCACTCTGGTTTTGAGGAAGAAGAGGAACTTGAATATCCAAGAGGTGTGAGATATTTTTAGGTGATATAGAGTAAGTGTTTAAGTAATATAATACTGTGTTGATAACAACAAGTGAGGTCCCATGGTCTAGCGGTTAGGACATCAGACTCTGAATCTGGTAACCCGAGTTCAATTCTCGGTGGGACCTTAGATGTTTTTTTTCTTTCTGTGAAAACATTTGAGATTTCTATTCAAGACTTAAGAGCCCGTTTGGTGCGCACGATAGGATAAGAAGCTGGATATGATAGTGACAGGATAAACATTTATCCTATCATTCGTTTGATGCACACTTAATAAAAAAGATGATAGCATTATTTTATCCTATCATGCGTTTGGTGCACACTTGCTATCGACATAATAAAAATTATATTCTAATTAAATTACAAAGTTATCCTTGTGAAACAAATTCATAATTTTTATGAAGAAAAAATAATAATTTTCATATTATTATTCGACAATAAAAAAAGACAAGTAATTAAATAATATCATATAATTGCAAAAAAAAAAAAACAGTGCTGCTAAAATACTCAAACACAAAAGTACCACTTAAATAAGTAAAAAACAATAAAGAAATATATCGAAAAAATGAAATTTGTATCGACTTTAATTGTCATACAGATAAGTAGC
>Ga0315914_1004115_pt1 | contig 21797 bp, 6 predicted proteins | sample MpolenodulesMG_FD_203920 | JGI IMG/M metagenome (GOLD analysis project Ga0315914, IMG submission 203920) | Medicago polymorpha root nodule microbial communities from Los Angeles, California, United States - elongated nodules | ecosystem: Host-associated > Plants > Roots > Nodule | place: USA...
TATTTTTAATCTATGGTTTTCAAATAATTTTATATCCATGTTTGTTGATTAGGTATGTGGGAGTGGGTGAACAAGAGGATGTGCAAGTGTTCTACTACTTCATTGAATCAGAGAAGAATCCAAAGGAGGATCCTCTCTTGCTTTGGCTAACTGGTGGACCTGGTTGCTCTGCTTTGTCTGGCCTTGTGTACGAAATAGGTAATTACAACAACTTCCCATTTTTGGATAGTCTTACAATTATTATAAAAAGTATTGAATTCAAGAAAGATCCAAACCTTTGATGACTATGTGATAGTCTTACAAATAAGTATTTTTTTGAGGTATGTAATTTTATAAAGTAATCCAAATTTGTATATGTGCATTTTATTGTTTGGATAATAAATTTGTATATGTGCATTTTATAAAGTCAATGCACTTCTGAACAATATCGAACAACTAGATTTGACTCCACATTCATGGATAAAACAATTGAAATTTGAGACATTGCAGGTCCAATTATGTTTAAAAAGGAGTATTACAATGGAAGCCTTCCTAATCTGATCTCGAGGCCAGCTTCATGGACAAAGGTGGGATTTATAAATCCACAATTTTTTGGTATAATTTTTAAGTAAGTTGGTGTTTGGTTGGCTACCAATACTTTTTAGGCAAAATTCATTTAAAATTTGATTTGATTTTAATATAAATTAGTATAAAAAATATGACATGACATTGAATAATTTAATGATACATACATATCAACTAAATTTAAAGGGTGCATGAGTGTTCACCTTTATTGTATCTATATTTCATCAAATACATTTTAATCATGTATATATTTAAAAATATTTATAATAATATTTTTTGGCAGATGAGTAGCATTATATTTGCAGATTTGCCTGTTTCTACAGGCTTCACTTATGCTACCACAGAATCTGGTGCTCAACGAAGCGACTTGATACAAGTTAACCAAGCCCACCAATTTCTTAGAAAGGTATATTCAACCAAATTCTTTTGCTTTAATTTCTTCAATTATCACTTTTTTCTTTGTTTTTAACTTTTGTTTTCAATTATGAGTCAGTCAACAAAATAACAAAAATTACGTTATAAATAAATATTTGTAGTGGTTGGTTGAACATCCAGAATTTCAATCAAATGAAGTTTACATTGCTGGTGATTCATATTCTGGCATTATTGTTCCAGCAATTGTTCAAGAAATTGCGCAAGGTACAAAATTCATGGATCAATCATATAGAAATTAGATTTCATGCTATCACATAGTCATAACATCAATGACCGTCCCATATTGATTTGATGGTTAAAAAGTCATAGATTTAATTTTAATTGTGTATTTTAAAAAATATTGAACTTACATTTGGATCATTCGATTTTGATTGAATGACTATCAATGAGTGATTGCGTCGATTTGTTGAACACAACAACTTCAAATTCTATCATGTATGGCAAAGTTCGTACCATAAAACAATTGTTTTACTAATATACCTATTTTTTGTATGTGTAATGATTCACAAATTAATTAAATTGTTTGTAGGAAATGAAAAAAGGTTCCAACCAAAGATAAATCTACAGGTTAGGGTTTTAAAGGATATCACTCTCTTACAACCCATATTTTATTCTTTTTTGACAAAACCCATATTTTATTCTTATCACTCCAATTCTATTGAAATAATATTTTCTTCAGGGATACGTGTTGGGGAATCCTCTAACTATTAGAAAGGAAAAGAATTATAAAATTCCTTATGCTCATGGAATGGGATTCATATCCGATGAACTATATGAGGTAATTGAATTATATTTTCTCATTACCTTATTGAAGTAAAATTGATCACCGGTCTCTATTTTGTAGTCGCTGCAAAAAAATTGCAATGGAGACTATGTAGGTGTAGACCCCAAAAATATTTTATGTTCCAGAGATATCAACTCATTCGACAAGGTATTTATATGCATCCGTTTAATTTTTTTTTATCCATTGTATTTTTTTTATCAAATTATATTTCATAAGTAGATTTCATTGAGAAAATCCAAGTCTCACATATAAAGAGAGTTCACAGAAAAAATTATAAAGAGAGACATTTGTCATCTTACAAAGGATGAGTTAGACTCAAATTTCAATATGATAGCAGAGTCTACCGATCGGTCAATCTACCATTTACATACACATATCAAGTCCAATAGTGATGGACGTGAAGATTCAAGTCCCACATAAAAAAGATAAGAGTCTAAACAATAGTTTGTAAAGAGAGACATTCATATTGCAAAGATAAATTAGGTCTAAATTTTAACTATTTATTACCTACATGGATGTTTGTTATGCAGTTGCGTGGATTTAAACCCACGATTCTCCTCTTCTCAACTTTGTATAAGAATTTTATCGCTAAAATATTAAAAAATAAATAAATAATATCAATCACAAAGTCAATACTATTCTTGTATTATTTTTTCTTTTCAGGCTATAAAGGGAATTAATGGAGCCCATATTTTAGACCCGACCGAATGCGGCTGGCTTCGCACTGAAAATACTCCAAGGAGATCTCTAATTAAGAAATATCTCTCCAGATTACCTTCCTTAAGCTGTCCGGTAATATTCATTCTGCCCTATTTAATTATTATAGATTTTTTTTTGAAGCATTAATTATTATAGATATTTACTTAAGGATTTATAATTTATACATATTGAACTTTTATAGTAGCACTATCTATCAAAAGTAATGATAAATACAGCGAAGAAAAACATCAAGAATTTATCACGACATCACACACTCACGTATTACCACTAGTTTTATTTTTATTTTTTAATTAAAGAACCACTAGTTTTATTGATCACTCTCATATGTTCCCCTCATTCAATATGTATTTTGTTATCACTTATCTATGATAATTTGTATTCCATACACGTGCATTTCAACTTTCATGGCACTGTGTGATTCACTTTCCAACTCATCTATAATTATGAACAAGGACCATGAAATAGGTACACTCATGAAAGTGGATTAAACCAAGAGGAGATCCCATGATATATACCTTCACATACTTTACAAACAGGATGGTTTTAACTGTATTCGGGATAAATTTGTGAGTACTATATTTGTGATATATAGCACCGCTGATCTATCAATCACGACCATCATTTCATTACAAATATTCGACTTAATTTAATCATTCACCGTTTAATTGATTGTGATTTAAAAATAGTGTAAAATAGTTTACACTCAATTTATACAAATTTAAAATTAAGAATCAAGAAACGAAGTTACATAAACTTGTGTAACATAGTTTAAATTGATTGTGTCATATATTATAAGAGAAATAAATAAAAAAAAAAATAAAAGTAAGACGGACAATGATCAAGGCCATGAAACAAAATATGGAAAGGAAAAAAACGCTAGTTGACTTGATTTTGAGATGACAAAAGAAAAAAATGGAAAGGAATAGCAATTGGACATGAAACCTAAACTTTTATTATTCCAACAACCATAAGATTTTAACAATAAAAATGAGGGTGATTTCATCAATATAATAAGTTACATCTCCCTTCTAAATCCTTCCAATTTAATTTGGAGGGAAAAAAATTGCTCTGTGAGGGATTATGACCGCCTCCCTTCTTCTCCTAAAAAAATTGAATTAAAAAAAGGGAAATGATAGATGAACAACCAAAAGGTTGTACACACCGATTTTAATACAGTCGGAAATACAAATGAATTTTTTTAATCATTTTTTTATTACCTTGGAGTGCGTGCAAGGCCAAATTGGTTCATTAGGAGAGTTACGGTGTGGAGTTGTGGATATTTGGATGTCAATATAACATGCTCTTAAAATAAATTATTTAAAATGTCCCCCCTCCAAAAATTCATAACCACACAAACCTTAAATGTCAGTGTGAAAGGAAAAAATTGAGGGAAGAAAAGAAAGGTAACCTCGTGACGGTCTTTCTTAATGTCAAAGTTACGTGATTATTTTAATGAATATATAATTATCTCAGCCTTAATTTTAATCAAATGATCATAATTAATATTTTGCATTCCTCACAGTATATGAGAGTTCTTATTTCATACACTCTAATATATATATATATATATAGGTTTAAATGTGTCTTTGGTCTGTGCACTTTCATCACTTTTTGCTATTAGTCCTTACACTTTTTTTTGTTTGACTTTAGTCCCTATACTTTATAAAAAAAATTGGTATTGGTCCCTTTGTTAACTTTCTGTTAAAAAAAAAAAAACTAACGGAGTGCCACGTGGCCTAATCATTTCACGCCACGTGGCACACTAAATGACAAAATTTCAGAATTAAAATAAATCAAATAAAATAATTGTTTTTTAATTAATTCTGAATAATAATAATTAAAAAATATATTTTTTATTTTAATTCTGAATAATAATAATTAAAAAATATATTTTATTTGATTTATTTTAATTAATTCTGAATAATAATAATAATTAAAAATACATTTTATTTGATTTATTTTAATTTTATAATTTTGTCTTTTAGTGTGCCACGTGGCGTGAAATGATTGGGCCACGTGGCACTCCGTTAGTTTTGTTTGTTTATTTTAACAGAAAAGTTAACAAAGGAACCAATACCAAATATTTTATAAAGTGCAGTGATTAATGCCAAACAAAAAAGAGTGTAAGGACTAATAGCAAAAAGTGAAGAAAGTGCAAGGACCAAAGACACATTTAAACCATATATATATATATATATATATAGATATAACCTCGAAACATTTTGTTAACTTGATGTTTGTTTCCTCGGTTGTAGAATTACCCACGTTTACTTTCTGGTTATTGGGCCAACAATAGCACTGTTCGCAAAGCCCTACACATACGCGAGGTATGTAGTTTACACACACATACATGAATTCTGCTCTTTACCCAAAAGGTTTTGCTCATTTCCAATTGAAATGACTAAAATGCTCCTGCGTTAGTTAACTCATGCTAGTGTAAATCTCTGCGTTAGTTAACTCACACAAATTTAACACCAGCGTGGGTTAACATGTGTAAGGGTATTTTGGTCAGTTCAGTTGAAAAGAGCAAAAACGTTTGGGTAAAGAGCAGATCTCCACATACATATGAAAGTTATAATTTAGTCATATGTTGTTTATTTGTCTACTCTAAAGAAAAGGCTTTTGTTTTTCATAATTTTTTCTCGATGGCATCCTTGCAATCTTGCATGAAGTCTTTGCCAGATTTTTATAGACAATATAGACACACACGATAATACTCGTTTGGCTGCATGTGTTGCAGGGAACTATCGGAAAATGGGAACGTCGTTCCGATGAAATATCTTATAAGGGGGATATCTCTAACAGCTTTGATTATCATGTAAATCTTAGTGATAAAGGCTATCGTTCACTAATCTACAGGTCAATATTACTCTTTCTCTATGTTCATAAATTGCATATGGATGTAAGATGTCATTAGCACTGATGAACTAGTTTTATAATCTCTCAGGTTTAATTTGTATATTTCAATATACAATTAATTACACATGTATCCAATTATATGATTTGATTTGTTATATAAAAGTTTTACATTGTCACCATATACAAATTAATCTCAATTTTCTAATGGCAAAAATATTGTTAACAGTGGCGATCATGACATTTTAATTCCATTCTTGGATACAAAAGCATGGATAAGATCTTTAAACTACTCCATTGTTGATGATTGGAGGCAGTGGCATACAGTTGGACAAGTTGCAGGGTATTCACATAATTTTTACTAGAATTATTCTATTTTTTCTAAGAGGGTGTTGCTAGTATTATTCTTTTTTTATTTTATTTATGAAATGGTGTTTCTTAAAGTAAGAGTTTACAATTTAATTCAGAAAGTGATCAATAATTTTTACTCTCTTCAATCCCATTATATATTTGGTCAAAAAATGTTAATATATTTGGTTCAACAATTAAATCAAATACATCAAATTTTGTTGATTCAAATGTTGTCTATCTAGAAAAAAACAAATTAATTTAATATTTGTTTTAATTTTGTGCAAGTATAGATACACAAGGACGTACTCCAATGGGATGACATTTGCAACGGTGAAGGCAAGTCACTTGTACCTCAACAGTTGCAACTATAATTTACAAACACACTTCACTTTCGAAATTAATATATAATAACCATGCACTAAGAATCATTACTAGTTTGTTTAATCTTTGATCAACTTTACAGGGTGGAGGACACACAGCTCCCGAGTACCGGCCTGAAGAATGTCTTGCCATGTTTAGTAGATGGATATCTAAGAGGCCTTTGTAGGAGGAATAGCCAAAAATAAACTCATATGCTAAGTTGCTAAGTGTGGAAAAATATATGTCACATAAATGCAGATTATTGAGCATTATTTATTTCATGAAATAAGAGGGAGTTGGTAATTATATTACCTTAACTCCCCATTAGTTTATTTCAATTTTTATTCTTCTTGTTAACGAGTAGTTACTTTCTTGTTTATTGATTACTGTATTTACTTTTCTGTTTCATAGAGGATGGCTGTGTATTCTTCTCCCTTTGTGCTTGACACATTCCATAGCCACATTGCCAGGTTGGTTTTTGCGTGTCTTTTACAACAATAACAACGAAATTGGTGGATCTTTCTAAAGATAGCAATAGGGAGACTCATATTTCAAATGTAATGGGATGTTAAAAACAAAAGTAAGATTCAATTAAACTTATCAATAAAGCAAAATTTAACTTTTAATTGAATTTATTTTTTAATTAGTCCTTAATTTTTTTTTTTAAAGACTTCTTATGTATATTTTTTGTTGAGTTAATGTTTATGTTCCTAAACATTAACATAAGGGAAATGCTTGTTTTAGCAAAAACAAGCGTCCTCAATGTTTCACGAGCACTTGAATAGGCAAATTCTTTAATTTATGGTAACCGACGTTTATGATAAATGCTAGTTTTTTTTTTGTTACAACTAAAGTTTGCCATCGTGATGCATTCGCGAGAAATTTTCTCGCTAGATATAGCACATCCCTTTACATAATTGGTGAGTGCAATTTCGCCTGTCTCACAATAAAATGAACAAAGTAATCTGAGGGTAGCACTTGGGTGACATTGTGGTTGATGATATTGGTGACATTGGCCAACAACAATGCCACATGTGGCTTTCTTCTTTTTCTTTCACAAGAGTGTTTTGTTGTTTTGTACACTTGTAACATTGTGGTTGGTAATATCACCAATGTCACCAACCACAATGTTACCCAAGTATTATCTATAATCTGGAGAGAAAAAGACCAAAATCTTCTTTGAGAGGAATTACCCAAATTGGCACCGGAGAGAATCGAACTTGAAACTTCAAAGTCCATCCAAATTGACACCGGAGAAAATCAAACTTGAAACCTCAAGGAAGATCACACTCCCAGATCCCAAACCAATATATCAGGCTAGCTAACCCAAGTGGGTTCCATCTCTCCAATCTAAATCCATTATATGATAAATAGCAACCAAATTATTTAGCATACACGTCGAAAGAAAACTTAGGATACATCTCCATCATGATTTCACATCATGGATATCCATGATACCGTACCATTTACATTGACTTTAATTAATTGTATTAACAGAATAGCTTTATATATCAAAGTAACTACCATCTTTTTAAGAATTCTTCTTATGTTGAACACCATGCCATGTGAAAAGCAATGATGTTGTTGATTTTAGGTCATGGGTATTGATCGTCAATAAGGTTAGCTTGTTGGGAGACATCATGAGGTGAAATGGTAGGTAACATTCCATGTGAAGTAAATGTAAACAGTGAACCACAAAACACGCATAGCCAACACAGTACACATCCAACTCCGAAAATCAACAAAAACAGATAAACATCATGGTGGCATGTTGGTACCTTTGGAGATGGAGAAACAAATATATTTTTTATGATGATTTGCAACATTCAAATTATCATATCTAGGTCATTCTTCATATAGTATATGAGATCGATAGACATGGTCATTCTCTTTTGACGGGAAGGCAGAGGCAACATTAGACTATTTATATCAACTAGAAGCATCCGCAAAGGGATTAGATAAAACTTAAATCTAATGTAGCTTGCAAGGTTTAATGAATGATGTAGGATATGATGGTCTATATCGGGATTCAGACGGTTGCTAGTTGAAAGGATATACTCAAAAGATTGGAACTTGTGATTCCTTCATGCAGAAATCTTGAGAATGTACATAAGTTTGCAAATTGCTAGAGAACAAGGTTTTTTCCATATTATAGTTGAAAGTGATTTCAAGCTTTTGATTGATATGGTTAATGAGAGTTGTAAGCTTAATGGACACACCTCTACCTTGATCAGGAGGATACACGATCTTTTACTAACTTGCAATGACACGTGATTTTCAAATACACCTTGCTTGAATGAAACAAATTTGCATATTGGCTAGCTAGTTATACTCTTAATCTAAGTTTGTATGATGTTACCATTTTGGAAGTTCCTCCTAGACAACTCCATAATCATCTTATTGATTGGACGCATATGAATGTTACTATGTTAGTGTAGTTTTCTTTTTGTTGAGTTTTGTTCTCTTTTTTTCATTAAACTCCATCATGATTAAAATCTTGCATTACCACAATTTGTTGTGTGATTGAGTATATATGAATCGTTATATGTTTAATGGTTTAAAATATAAACCTTTTATTAAAAATATGGAAGTAAGGGAAAAAATCCAAGTTCCACGTTGAAAAAATATGACTTTTGATTGTCTCCTCTTTATAGGAGGCACTCCTGACCTTACAAACCAATTTTATAAGAATGATTGTACGAAATTTTAAGATAGTATCAGAGTCTAGCAATTTGGGGTACCTTCCATTTATCCACGCACCAAGTCCAGCAGTGATGGGTGTGAGGGCGTGTATTGAGAGAAACTTAAGTCTTACATTGAAAAATTAGGACTCTTGATAATAATACTACCATCCATAATAAGGAATCCTCTAATAAAGAAAAGACACTCTTCAATGAGGAATCCTCGTCATACAAGCTTGTGCTCCTGATTTTCGGATATCAAACCATTAAATGATTTGAATCGTCAATCTTTGAACTCTTAACTTTTATTCGTGGGAAGGGAAAAAGTAAGTAAAAACCCTTATAAGATTATGGATCCGGGGGTTGATTTCGTGAAGGGAAGGTGTTAAGCACCCTACAAGACTACGGTACTCCGTAGGAACCTTTTGCCTAATTTATCTTGTGTTAAATCATTTACTCATTTTGAAAATACTTGCCTAAATGTCTAAGTGAAAGAATGGAGGGAGAAGAAGTATGTTTTTGGTTATTTTTATTTGATTTGGAAGGATTAACTCCTTTGCCTACATACCCTAAAAAGGGATCAAAACCCATGTAGTTCACTCTCAAAAATTATTTTTGTGGGTTGGGTTATTTTTAGAGTTTTTGAAAATGGTTTTAAGATGGGAAAAGGGGCCTCAAGGCATAGAAGAAAAAGGAAGTGAAGTTGTTTGATTTTAATTAAAAGAAATCCAAGTCTAATATGGATATTAAAGTTGCTTAAAAATTTGATTAAGAAAATAAATGGAAAAACAAACTCTTGGGTTAAAGTCCAAGGTTTCTTAAAAAAATATTTTTGAAGTTTGATATTTTTGAAAAAAAAGATTTTTCTAAACTAACAGTAAAAAAACTACACGTTTCAACGTGACGAAAAAAAATAAAATGTGAAAGAAAATTACCGAGGATGTTGGATCCCAAGTAAAATTCCGACCTAAATTACTAGTTGTTTACTTTTAAGGCACTCAAATTAGTCAAGTTTTTAATTCTAGTTGGTCCCTAATCCATTTTGGTCCTCACTCACAATCCAAGCATAAAGCGATAAATAGAGTGGGATAGTGTCGGTGCATGTGTTATTTACATAATTACATAGCCTCTAAGGTCTTCAAGCAAGAAATAAAATGCATAGATTACATAAATTCCCTATTATACACACTAAACAGATGATGATAATAAAATAAATGACGAGAATTAACTATGCATGCAATAAGTCTAAGTATGAATTAAATTAGAGATAAGCGACAAATAAGCATGAAATAAATCGCAATTTTAAAAAAAAAACAATCAAGCAAATAACAAAAAGTAGTGGAAATAAGCAATTAAAGCAAATATTAAAGGATAGAAAGTCTTAAAAGAGAGAATACATTTTTTAGAATAAAAAGAGAGATTAAAATAAAATAAAAAAATGGTGTAAAATATATTGAAAAATAGTGAAGAAAAATAAATAAAACAAAGGCTCAGGCAGGATGAATATGGACCGCTTGATGAATCAGGAGGTCTATATTCAATCACTGTATCATCTCATTACAGCCACTAGATCAAATGATCTGAGGGTTAAAAAAAACAAGAACACAACAAAGAAAATAAGCAACACTCATAGGATTTAAAACCAAGCGCACACTAGCCCTCAGATCTACAATCTGACGGTTTAAACAGAAGACACACAGTGAGGAACAGAGGGGGTGCCACACATGGCTTGAACAGGGACCATCACGGGCCGTTAGATCTCAGATCACAAATCATCACAAATGTACTTTGAGTAGATTTGTGATGATTTGTGTGTATTTGTGATGATTTTTGGTTTGGGAGGTTTATGAGCAAATTGTTATTATGTTCTTGGTGTTCATCATAACTTTGTAGTGATTTTTGTGGTTTGATCTAAAACTTAGGAGAGAGAAAGAGTTTTTTGTGTTTTTGTAAATTGATTGCTGCCACTTTTCTGACGTGTGAACAATGATTTTTCTCTCTCTCTAAACAGTGTCATAAATGACACTATTTATAGGTGGAAAACTAGGGTTTGAGACTGATACATGGAAAGGACAGAAATACCCCTGCAGCTAGATTAAAGAAACTTGGACAAGAAGAAATAAAGGACTAATGATATTGTGACACCTGGACAGGACTTTAAAGGATAACACTCTAAAAAACAAAATATTATTTAATAATAAAATAAATAAAAACGAAAATTTAAAATGAAATAAATAAAAATGAGATAAATACATAAAAGGAAAGAAATAAAAGGGGAAGATAATAAACTAAAAAAAATGTAATTAAAATTGTCCCTTTTGGTAACCAAATGAGGTATTTTAAAATACCTTTCTGGCGAAATTTCGTCTGAGACGACAACTTTACTCGGCTTTTACAATGCAAATAAAAACTTTTTGACTGATTAAAAATGCAAATAAATACTTAAAAAGACACATAAAATCGTTTAGACTATATAAGAATGCGAATAAAAAGTTTAACTGCGAATAAGAGTGTTTAACTATTTAAATTGCGGATAAAAATGTTCTAACTATTTAAAAAGCAAATCAAAATGGCTTAACTATTTAAAATACGAAAGAAGAAATTTTAACTGACTGAAGTGCGAATAAACATATTGATTGGTCAAAATTTAGGGTATGACAAAGTTGTTTTTGAAAGGATGAGTTAATCTCAATTTCAACAAAGTGGAAATATAATTGACTAAAAGACATTAATAGTCATTTTACAATCATCCATAATGGATCTCAACCATATTGGCAAAGAGAAACTATTCTTGAATCGAAACACCCTGATATGCCCTTATGTAGTCTTTGATAGGAAAGCTCTAATAAATATAATACTTCCTCCGTCTCAAAATAACTTAATCATTTGTAAAATATATTTTTTTTTTAAACATTTGACCCATTTCACTTCTCAATGTTTATATTAATTTTTTTTTCAATTATAATTCTAATTAATACTACTTTCATCACTCTCAATTCAATATTCACTCTAATCAATTTTTTAGGTTTATTGAATAACTGATGTATCTCACCTATATATAAACGAGATACATTGTTTATTCAATGAATCTGAAAAATTATATCTTTACTTATAAATATGACCAGATGAGTATATTTTTACTTTACATTTTTTATAATGAGGAACTCACAATTATTTTTTTCTCTTTTTTACTTATAATTTTGTTGTATATATGTGAAATGCATAAAAGTAAAATATGGTGAAGCCCTCGGTGATCCGATTCTTACACGTCGGCTGGGAAATGGGTATTAGGTAGGTAGCGATGAATGATACACGACATGTGATAAATATATTGTGTTCGTAGGTCGAATGGTTGGTTGGTGATCAATTATACGACGTAGCCGTTTCTTCACCTCTATAATCATAATCATTTTTCTTTAAAGAAAAGAATCGTAATTATAATGTTCTATTAATAATATTAATAGCTATTACATCAGTTGTTGATCTAAATGTGTCCTATAAATAAAAATTGGATGAAGAATTAATTTCATTTAGAATATGGCTTTGATAGAAATATTTAGAGGTGGAGATGAGTTAGGTCGGGTTAGATTTTGTAACAAATATAAACTTGTGTTTGGCTTATTACATAAACATATATAGTTGTGAGAAAGCCTATTTAAAAGCTTATTTTACACCAAGTCATAGCAACACCTATAAGCCTATTATTAATAAAGGCATAAAATACACAAATATGTCTGCTACTAAATTACAAAATAACTAAATCAAATGAAGGCTTGAGTTTATGAAGAAAAAAAACTTCAACAATATCAATAATGAAAAAAAATTATATATAAAATACTTAATAGGTATGCGGGTTTAATAGATTTTTTTTTTAAGTCTAGCATGTTTTTTTTTGTTATACCTTAGTCTAGCATATTTAATTAAATAGACTTACAAAAAGTTTTAGTCACATTTTTATTAAAAGAACTGGGCCGAACTAGATTTTAAATAGGTTAGGTCGTAGGTCCTTGACAGGCGACCTGCCCTATTCCCACCCCTAGAAATACCTTACATCGTTCATATAACTTACTATTTTAGAGCATTAAAAAAAATTAGGACACTCTTTAATTAGCATTTCTATATACATCGTGAGCTTGTGCAATCTAACGGCTAAGATTGAATAAAAAAATGTTCGATTTCGCCCATTGCCTATATTGTTGGCCTTTGTTGTAAGCTAGTACTATATATTTCGACACTCTACTTTTCTTCATGACAAAAAAAGGGAGCTGAGTGACATAACAAATAAATGGCAAAGTTTAGCATTCATGATTTCCTCTTTGGAATGGTTCATGTTCTTCTTCTTTTACTATCACATATTTGCTTTCAAGTTGCTAAATGTGGCTCCATAGTGCAGTTTCTTCCTGGATTCCAAGGACCCCTTCCTTTTGTGCTTGAAACCGGGTCAGTTTTACTTAGCTCTATAGTTTTGAAGTTTTTTATTTTTAATCTATGGTTTTCAAATAATTTTATATCCATGTTTGTTGATTAGGTATGTGGGAGTGGGTGAACAAGAGGATGTGCAAGTGTTCTACTACTTCATTGAATCAGAGAAGAATCCAAAGGATGATCCTCTCTTGCTTTGGCTAACTGGTGGACCTGGTTGCTCTGCTTTGTCTGGCCTTGTGTATGAAATAGGTAATTACAACTTACAAGTATTGAATTTAAGAAATATCCGTTATTTAATTATGAGTAAATTTAATTTTTTAGACTCATTCAATTTTTTATGCATGTGGTCCACAATATGAACCACATACATCATTAATTGAATGAAACTAAAAAGTCAAATTTGTTTATAATTAAAAACATAGAGAGTATTTGAATTCTCCTAAATTTCTCACTTAGCATAGCCTATCTCCCTCATGATTGGTGAAGATCTAGACATAATTCACCTTTTTCGAAAAGACATTTCTAATTTAATATCATGTATTATTTTATGGGTCTTGCTAATCAATATCTTAAGGGCATTGATTAAGGAATCCTTTAATAGAAACTTTGTCTTGAAAATATAAGTTTTTGTTTTTGTCTTATCAATAATTACACCATTTTTTAATAGAAACTTACTAATTTTAACACTTTAACCAATATTTCAAGGGCACTCATTAACATTCCCCTTATTTTATATTAGTTTAATTATAGCTTTTGTCCTCCTATTTTTACCCATTTACAAATTTGGTATGTCTATTTTAATATCATCCAATTTTGGTCTCTCAATCACAATATTATATTCAGAAAATGGTGAAATTGAAGTTGAAACTTTTTTTTTATTATTGATTTTGTTGTAATTTTATGAGCATTGATCATTCCAGATCATCATATGTCGTATGTCACTTCATTTAAAATAGGGTTAATTGTTCAAATTGACACTAAAATATACGTGAAGTCTACAAATTGACCTTGTAAAAAACACCGATTGTACTCATGTCATTTGAGAATCTTTCTATTTTTTTACCTTCTACATTCTTTTTCTCGTAGATAGAAAATCCGGAAAAATAACTTAGAGGTTGAAATTTTTCATGATATTCTGCAAGCATGTTTAGAACATTAAAATATGACCTTCCACGAAAAATTAGAATTTTCCGACAAGAGACATATTAAATATGAATTTTTAAAGCACTGAAAACTTAAGAAACAAAAATATCGGCCTAGAAATTGAATTTTAAGTTGTTGTTTTTGAGACACTTCTATGATAATACATAGATAGGATATGAGAAGCTTCTTAGCATTCTGAATATGTCTCCACTTATTTTGAGTTTCAACCAAAACATGCAAAATTATAATTTTGTCCCGAGTAAGTTTATACTCACAGGTCAATTTGTTCCCTAATTTTGTAGGTATGGTTAGAGTATTATAAGAACATTCACCATTAAATTTTAGAGTTTTTGAACGAGGGACAAATTAATTATGAATTATTTAAGAAATTCATAATTATGGGGAGTGAAAATTCATGACTAATTCTTCTTTCATTTAAAAACTCCAAAATTTAGTGGTGGAGGTTCTTATTTTGTTATAAACATGCTAACAAAATTGGGGAATGAAATTTGACTCATGGATATATGCTTATTGGGAGCAAAATTGCAATTTTACACGTTTTGGTTGAAAAATCAAAATAAATCGAGGCATAGTATGAATGCTACAAAACTTTGCAGATCCTCTATGTGTATTTTTATAGATGTCCTTAAAAAAACTAACTAAAAATTTGATTTCTAGGTAGATATTTCCTTTGTTTTGTTTTGTGAGTTTTTCGCACTTTAATTTTTTTTAATTGATTTGTCCCTTGTTGAAAAATTTTAATTTTATGTGACGAATCATACTTTAAGGTCTTAAACATCCCTGTAAAAAATCATAAAACAAATTCAAGTTCTAGGTCAATTTTTCCGGACTTTATGTATACAGGGAAAAGTATGAGAAAAATAGGAGGTTAAAAATAAAAAGAATCTCAAATTACAAAGGTAGATTCTATGTTGTTTTTTACATGGTTGTTTTTCAAACTTTGTGTATATTTTAGGGTCAATTTGAACAATTAACCCTTTAAAATATGCTAAATCACTAATTTTAAATAAAAAAATTGAGTGAAGGACCAAAACTAAATGATTTTAAAATAAGGAGTCCATTTCGATGAATGAGTGAAAATATGAGGACTAAAATTGCAATTAAATCTTTTATTTTTAATTTTTGTAAAGTGATTTTAAACTTTGTGGAATATGCATGTGTCATAAAAGTAAAATGTTAGTGTTGCTAATAATTCCTTGTTCTCGGTGGATCAAAACAATATTGTTGATAATACAAATATCATCTGATATAAAGAGACTCCTCTAAAAGTAAGTCTTTTCGTGTGACGGTTTCTCGTATTCCTACAATTGACAATTTAATCAGTAGGGGGTGATTTTGGCTAATGCACAACTCTGCATGGACTATGTAGTACGTGGTAATTGAAGGATATGTACCGTCTATTTTTGCATTGTAACTTTTTTAGACAAATTTGGAGTGATGTTTTTAACTAGTTAAGCTTTCTCATGGTCAACCCAGCATGTGTCTCGGGTCATTTAATTAAGTTTGGCGCTTTGGGAGGTTTCTCAACAAAAAAAATTGCTTTGTTATTTACTTGATTTGACTTTCTAGTGTTTGGGTTATTTGGAGAGAAAGAAATGCTCGAATTTTCCAATAAAAGGAGTAAAGGATGATATTTTGCATTGTTTTTTGATAAAATTAAGTTTCGGTGTTTTTTATGGTTAAAGTTGAAAAATGTTAATTTCGTTTTTCACTATCATATATATGCGGTGGCTTAATCCCTTTTTTTTTTTTTGCTTGTGAGGTGCTTTGAAATGCTAGTTTTTTTTTTTTTTTTTGGTTTTATTTCTAGCGTTTTATCTTTACTTTTGATGTAACCGTTACTACTTTTTCTTAGCTTGTCTCTAGCATTTTTTGTGCCGGAAAAGCACGGTTGCTCGATTAATATAATTTCACTTTAGCTTTTTTTTAAAAATAATTTGCTCAGGTAGCAAAATGATAATTGGATAAGTGTGAATGATATACTCATTGAATAGTTGAGTGTCAATCAATACACTTCTGATTAATGTCTATGAACTGGATTTGAGGTCCACACTCATGGACAAAACAATTGAAACCTGAGATATTGCAGGTCCACTTGCATTTAAAAGGGAGTATTACAATGGAAGCCTTCCTAATCTGATCTCGAGGCCAGCTTCCTGGACAAAGGTGGGGCTTATAAATCCATAATTCTTTTGCTATAATTCTTAAGTACCTCAGGCTTTGTTTGCGAGTTTGGAGGGGAGGGGAAAAGAAGGGAAGACTTTGAGGGGTGAAAAATATGAGGGAAAATTGAGAAATCTTTCAAAAATGTAAAAGAGTAGTTTTTTAGTGAATGATAAATTAATGCATATGATTACTATATTTTTAATTTTAAAAATAATATAACAATAAATTAAATTTGAAGAATTCATATAAACCTTCCAAAACCCCCCAAAATCCTCCTCCAATACAATTTTTTAGTTCCTCAAATAAGTAGGGTTTAGTATTATGAAGAAAAATTAACCTCCCAATCCCTCCCCTCCTATTTTCTTTTATTTCTTCCACTTGCTCATTCCTTTTTTCTCAAGTCTTCCCCTCCCTTACCCTCTAAACTCTCAAACAAAGCCTTACAGCCTAGTTGGTTATAATAGGCTCCAGGTGAAATGATTGGATGATGAGTAAATACCAACCAAACTTAAAAGGGTACTTGAGTGTTCATATTTATGATATCTATATTTCATCAAATCCTCTTTAATTATGTATATATTTCAAAATATTTATAATAATGTTTTTTTGGTAGGTGAGTAACATTATATTTGTAGATTTGCCGGTTTCCACAGGCTTCTCTTATGCTACTACAGATTCTGGTGTTCAACGAAGTGACTCGATACAAGTTAACCAAGCTCATGAATTTCTTAGGAAGGTATATATTCAACCAAATTTGTTTGCTTTTAATTCCCGATGATCACTATTTTTTTCTCTGTTTTAAAATTTTGTCTGTAGTTATGTGAGTCGGTCAAACAAAATAACAAAAACTACATTATAAATAAATCTTTGCAGTGGTTGGTTGAACATCCAGAATTTCAATCAAATGAAGTTTACATCAGTGGTGATTCATACTCTGGAATTACAGTTCCAGCAATTGTTGAAGAAATTGGACAAGGTACAAAACTCATGGATCAATCATGTGGAAATCAGATTTCTTTTTGACACATAGTCAAGGCATTTGTGACCGTCCAATATTGATTTGATGGTTAAAAGGTTATAGATTTAATGTTTACTATTGCGTAATTCAAAAAATACTGAATTTCAATTTAGATTATCCAATTTTGATTGAACGACTACCTATGTGTGATTGTGTCCACTTGTTAACAACAACATATTCAAGTCCTATCATGTATGGCAATGTTGGTACCATAAAACAATTGTGATACCAATTACCATATAGACTTTTTAAGGGTAATCTATTGATTTGTTGCATGTGTAATTATTCACAAATTAATTAAATTGTTTGTAGGAAATGAAAAAGGGGTCCAACCATGGATAAATCTCAAGGTTAGGGTCATTAAGGATCACTCTCTTACGACCCATATTTTATTCTTATCACCTCAATTCTTATGAAATGGTATTTTCTTCAGGGATATGTGCTCGGAAATCCTCTAACAACTAGAAAGGAAAAAAATTATAAAATTTCTTATGCTCATGGAATGGGATTCATATCTGATGAATTATATGAGGTAATTGAATTATATTTTTGCAGTACCTTATTGAAGTAAAATTGATGGCCGGTCTCTATTTTGTAGTCGCTGCAAAAAAATTGCAACGGAGACTATGTAAATGTAGACACCAAAAATATTTTATGTTCCAGAGATATCAACTCATTCGATGAGGTATTTATACGCACCCATTTAATTTTTTTATCCCTTGTATCTTTTCTTATCATATTATATTTCACGGGTAGATTTTTTATCAATTAGTCACATAAGTACATCTTGAATGGTAAATATGCAAGACATGGGTTCAAACCTACAGTTCTCCTCTTCTCAATATTGTGTGTGAATTATATCATTAAAATATTAATGAATAAATAATATCAATCAGAAAGTCATCGCGACTCTTGTATCTTTCAGGCTATATCGGGAATTAATAAAGGCTATACTTTAAACCCGCCCTATTGTCCCGGGTTTAAAATAACTCCAAGAAGATCTCTAGTTATGAAATATCTCTCCAGATTGCCGCCCTTAAGCTGTCCGGTAATATTCATTATGTCATAGTATTTAATTATTATTTTATTGACAAAAATAAATTATACTCATTCATTCAAATTGATAGAGTACATCGATACAATGCAAATTTGCTAAAAACAAAAAGGATTAACAAACTCACAACATCCATGTTAATAGCATAAAATAACAAAGTATAAAAGCATACACATATGACTATATTTAAGTCTCCGGAATACCCATGTCTTCGGATCTACAACGTGGACGACGCCAAACTCATTTATTGGATCTGCACAAGATTGAAGTTGATATGACAATTTGAACTGTACAAGTACCTGAACGAAACAAGACAAACAACGCCACACAAAGACGATGAACAAACCAATGTCGCACTAAGACAACGAAATCACAAAATAAAAAATAATAGATGTGAAAATCGTTTATTTCAATAAAAGAGAAAAATAAAAAACGAGTTAAAGGGGTGATTTTGGGTATAAAAAAAATTGCCCCTAAATCACCCCTCTTTGGTGAATAAAGGAGAAGAAATTAGGGTTTTGGTGACGGCTCGCAAGAGAGAAAAAGGGGAAAGAGAGAGAGCATTTAATTATTATAGATATTTACTTAATGATTTAATTTATACATATAGATATTCTATAATATCTATCAATCACAACCATATAAGAATGAAGAAATATTTGACTTAATTTGATCATAAATATTTTACACAGTTCATACAAATTTAAAAATAAGAATCAAGAAAAAAAAAGTTAGATAAACTTGTGTATCATAGTTTGAATGGATTGCATCATTTATTATATGAGAAATAATTATAAAAAAAAAAAAAAAGAAAGAGGGTATAATGGACTTCCATGCCTCATCGCTATCTCCACCATGAGGGTTTTATTTTAAGTCATCCTTTTAAGGATCTATTTGATTCGTTGGAAAGGATGAGAGAAATTCTAATGGAGGGGAGGCAACAAGATCAAAGTTATTTTAATTAAATATATTTAAATCAAAATAAGGGAGGAAATATATTTTAATTATATATATGTTGGATTCATAAAAGAATGGAAGAATTTTAAAACTAATTTAACTTTTTACACTTGAAATCTTTCAACACTCATGGAGTAAGAGTTCTTATTTGATGCACTCATGTACATATAACCTCGAAACATTTTGTTAACTTGATGTTTGTTTCCTTGGCTGTCAGAATTACCCATATTTACTGTGTGATTTTTGGGCCAACAATGATAATGTTCGCAAAGCTCTGAATATACACGAGGTATGTAGTTTATGCATACATATGAAAGTTATAATTTAGTCATGTGTCGTTTATTTGTATACTCAGGAAGAAAAGGCTAATAACATGTGAATGATTTCACACTTTTGTTTTTCATAATTGTTTTGGATCACATCTTGCAATCTTGCAATCTTGCATGAAGTCTTTGCTAGATTTTTATAAACATAATAGTTTGGTTGCATGTGTTGCAGGGAAGCATTGGAAAATGGGACCGTTGTTCTGACGATATACCTTATAAGGTTGATATCCCTAACAGCTTTGATTATCATGTAAATCTTAGTAATAAAGGCTACCGTTCACTAATCTACAGGTCAATAGTCTTTCTTTATGTTCAGATTTTCATTTTCTTATATATATAATTTGATTTGTTATAAAAGTTTTACATTATCACAACATACAAATTAATCTCAACTTCTAATGGAAAATAAATTTTATATATTTTTAACAGCGGTGATCATGACATATCCATTCCATTTTTGGATACACAAGCATGGATAAGAGCTTTAAATTACTCCATTGTTGATGATTGGAGGCAGTGGCATGCAAACGGCCAAGTTGCAGGGTATTCACATAACTGTAGTTATTTATATATGGAGTATAATAATAGAATAGTTTATTACCCAAAAAAAAAAATTCTATATTTACAAAATCAATGTGTTTCGGTACAATTGGTTTTCGAATCAACAATTAAATGAGTTGTTATAGAATAGAAAAATGCTATATCTCATGACAAATTACTTTCCGAGAGTGTCTCGAATGATATGTTGCCCTTTTAGACAGAAAAATTAGCACAAGGCATATGGACAGAAAAATATTTTTCTTTAATTTATGAAATGGTGTTGCTTAAAGCAAGAGTTTACAATTTGATTAAAAAAAAATTGATTCTGAAAATGATCATTAATTTATTGATTAAAAAAAATTGTACCGAGATACTTATTTAATTTTTCAATGTACGGGTAGAATCTCCGATATAATAATCATTCTCGACTTATGACCAAGTTAAATTAATATTTGTTTGTTTAAAACTCTTAACTTAACTAATAAAAAAGCTAAAATTTTTAGATTGAATACTGTAATATGGGCTTTAACCCTGACTCATTCAATGTGTATAAATTTTTCAATGATTTTTTTTTTTGATAAATCAATGATAATTATCATTTCGTCTATAAAAAAAACTTACTATTTGCTTTTAATTTTGTGCAAGTATAGATACACAAGGACTTACTCCAATCGGATGACATTTGCAACTGTGAAGGCAAGCCACTTGTACCTCATTGCTACAGCTATAATTTACAAACACATTTCACTTGATTAGTCTATTGAAGATTTATAACCACTAAGTTTGCCCAAAAAATTAACAATAATCAATTTTTGGCCGTTGTTCCAGTTTTTATCTCTTTTGAAATTAATATATTAAAGTTTAGGTCAATGGACGATGTATTTAAGATGATAAATTTTGTTGTCTAAAAAGATTTAGCAGCTCAGCTTATTGTCTGTTTGTTTTAAAAACATTAATGAAATAGATTATCATATAATTCATGCACTAAGAATCATTACCGGTTTATTTACTCTATCAATGATTGATCAAATTTCTAGGGTGGTGGACACACAGCTCCAGAGTTCCGGCCTGAAGAATGTTTTGCCATGTTTAGTAGGTGGATGTCTAGGAGGGCTTTGTAGGAATAACAAAACATAATCATATATGCTGAGTTACTAATGAATATGTACCACTTGGCTTGGCACATTCCATATATAGATAGCAACATTTGCAGGTTGGTTTTTGTGTGTACTTTACAACAACAAAGTGTTATGTGAACCTTTCTAAACATAGCAACAAGGAGATCCATATTTCAAATGTAATAATGATGGACCGTGAGCTCTTATCAATTAGTCCTTTTTTTGTTTGTTAAGTTAGTGTTTTATGTTCATAAATGTTTACACAAATGGTGAGTGCA
>Ga0315914_1004117_pt1 | contig 21794 bp, 9 predicted proteins | sample MpolenodulesMG_FD_203920 | JGI IMG/M metagenome (GOLD analysis project Ga0315914, IMG submission 203920) | Medicago polymorpha root nodule microbial communities from Los Angeles, California, United States - elongated nodules | ecosystem: Host-associated > Plants > Roots > Nodule | place: USA...
GTCCCCCCCCCCCCCCCCCCGCCTTTGTATTTATTTTTTCCCTTTTTTTAATAAATTTTTAAAGTTTGGCGGCATAGGATGGAGGTCTCTCGGGGTGTCAACCTAGTTGGGATGTCGATGATCCCTCTTGATGTCTGTCCTCTCTCCTTGCTCATCAAAAAAAAAAAAAATCATTAATTATTGTAAGTTTTTGAATGTTTTTTTTTAAATATACTCTTATAGAAATTTATGAATTACTAAAAAGACAAACGTTAAAAGAGGATTAAAAATGTCTATTACGCAATAAATACATCTTAAAACTGTGATTATTTTTTTATTTTTTTTTATAAATATAACCTGATTTTATTTTAATAATTTTCTTATATTAAAGACGAGCAGGCCTAAAAGTCTTAGTCTTCTCTATTTTCAAAATGTTACAATCTTGCATGGTCTAACAAATGTTAAGTTGTAGGCTCTTGGTGGCCAACAAGACTTATTACCGCCCTTACAAACCATACAACAACATACAAAACCTATTAAATATTAAAACATCAAATTTTAGAAGATTAACGTCGCGTTTGTTACAAATTAAATTTTTTTTTAAAAAAAATTGCTCTTAACAACTTCTCATTTGAAATTATTTTTAGATTTTTTTAGATTCTAATTTTTTTTTTAAAAAAAAAACTGTAACAAACATATGTAATACTCTTATCCCCTAAAAAAATGTAATACTCTTAAAAGTAATTTTTTTAAAAAAGAAATTGATTTTTTCTTAAAAAATCTATAACAACGGCCCCTGGTTGAGTTAAATATAGGTGGAGGAGTTCATCCACTCCCATCATAATCTACCAATATTAGTATTGACCATTTCAAAAATAGACATCAAATTCTTAAATACCACATATAAATTTATCTTTTATATTAAAATTATAAATGATATATTTTCCTTTCAAATTTATACCACACTTCATTAATGATTAATGAAACCCACTTGAATTGGCTCGGTGGTATTGACTTAGAATTTGAGAGTGTGCTCTTCCTTAAGGTCTCAGGTTTGATTTCCCCTAATGTCAATTTAGATAAGTTAATTTAGCTTCTTCAAAAAAAAAAAAAAAAAAATTAATGACCACATTATATTATTTTCTTTATAAATTAAGAGCGCAGTGATATGAAACGTCTCGACTAGCAATGGCGAAGCTAGAGTAAATGTCACAAGGGGTCAAATATAAAGTTTTTGTTTAAATACTTATATAATAAACTTGAGAGTTGAATATATTTTTAATTCCTATACAATCATATTTCTCTATAGCTTTTGACGAAATTGAAAATGTCAAAATAAGACAAAAACATTTGTCGATCAAGGGATAATTTTCTAACATTTTGGCAAATAGGTTTGTTTGATATGGCTAAAAAATATATTATTGGGTAGCTTAAAATAAAATATACTCAAATCATTCAGGATAATTTTTTTTTTATTTTTATAGCTTTGGCTACCCCATCCTATCAAGAGGTTCCTCCCACCTCTTATTTTATTTTATTTTATTTTTGGGGAGGGGTGGGGTGATGGTTGTGGTGTTACACAAAATATGGGCGACATGGAACCTAACTAAGTAAATTTAGACAAAAGTTTAAGACAGCCTAACTAAAAAAAAAAGAGTTTTACTTTTTCCACCCTGCTGCCTTGTCGCGCGTCCTGCAAAAATTCCAATAATATCCCTGGTCTGGATTTCGTTTTTCGAACAAGATTGTAAGTGTTTCTAGAAAATAAATTTCAGACAAATACGATATGAATATTTTGTGTCTTTCTTTGATGTCAAGGGTCTTTGTTGACCGTTATACGACCCCCGCATAAGCTGCAATGCAATTGTAGGAGTCGTATGAGCGGTTAACAATGACCATGACACCACAAACACTCCTAAAACCTACCTAAAAAACAAAAATAAATCGAAGAAAATGTAAGAAAGGAGGTGAAGAAGAATGAGGAAAAATATTGAAGATCCAAGCCTTTTTATAGCCTTAAATAAGTCATAGGTCTTAATTACAGTCAAATAAAACGTGTTCCACATTCAAAACCGTCAAAAAATGCATTCAAACTCCACTAATCGGCCTAACGTTTGGTGAAATGTCATCGGCCAAAATGTTTCTGAGGGTTTCCGGATTTTATAATCTAGAAAGCATAGAATTATAAAGTCTGAACTGCACTAGACCCTTTTGTTTGTATCGTTTTTGTTGTGATTGCCTTAGAAAAAATAGAACAAAAGTCCAATGCTGAAGCAATCCGGATTCTAAAATCCGAACCAACTCTCACCATACACAAAGTCCCAAGTTTCCCTTTGGTTCACGCCATGATTGTATTTTTCCGGAATATAGAATCCGGAATCTATGTGTAATCCGGATTATATTTTCCGGACTGCACTAGAAGCTTTTGGCCGGTGGTCTGCATCATAAACAAAACGGTTTTCAAACGTTTTTGGACGATGGTAAAGTCAAAAAACGTGTTTTTACACGTTTTTGATTGCATTAATGTCTTTCCCACCCTTTTTTTACCATCCCTCCCCTATAAATAGCCTTCATTTTCTCAAAAATAGTCACACCCTCTTCTCCTCTTCTCTTCTTCCTTCTACAACGATGTGTTTCCATCGTTGGCCTTTCATAGAAAGAGGCCTCTTTAGAAATCCATCAGGGGTCATATGATCGGTCAATAGGGAAGGGGTCAGTCTGGGTGTGGGGTTGGTCTGTCTGGGCGTAAGTTTGATCATCATGGTCTCTTGCTCCCTAGAGGCCCTGTGCCCCCTCTGTCTCCCCACTAACAGTGAAGCTACTGGTATGTCCTATCAGCCGGAGCCACTGGTATAGCTTCCCCCCTTAGAAATAGTTTTAGGTTCTTATGTAAAAAGCTTAAAAAGTTTCAACATTATTGTAATGTATTATTCAAATATCAATAAAATGAGTTGTTTTTATCTTTTTATTTATGTTCTATATGTTTATTTGCATTTATTTTACGAATTTCAAAGCTTAAAATTGAAAAAAAATCTGGAAAAAGACCATTCCGGATTTTAAAATCCGGATAAATCTGTAAAATTCTAACAATTTATTTTGGAAAACTAAATCCGGACCAGGGATAAAAGTGGAAAAAATAGGGCGCGTAAGGAAAAGCATAGGGTGGAAAAAGTAAAACTCAAAACAAAAAAGCATTTATATTACATTTCATTTTATCAGCTTTCGATTTTTTTTCCGCTCATACCGATTGATAGCGGATGAACTTGTTAATTTTTTTTTTCATATAAAACTAACCGTTGAATAAACTGATAAATATAAAACGACACAATATATACTTTTAATTAGCACTTAAAAATTTTCAATTAAGATTAATGATAGTATAATGAGAGGATATATGATACACCGTTTATAAACTAGAAGTTATAACATCTCAAAAAATAATACCAAACTATTGGTATATCATGTTGGTGGATACACTATTTTTATTGGACCTATTGAAAACAAACACAAATAAGATAGAATCAAGTTTGATCGAAGATGTAGAGGAAGAACATCATAGACTAGAGTAACACTTGTAACATGAGCTGTTACTTACTTATGATCTTGCATTGTAAGCTTTGCTATTGATTCATTATGTGAAAATTCATTACAATTAACACTATGTTTTCTCTCTCACTTTCTCTTGTTTTCTCTCAATAGGAACAAAAATGTAAAATGTGCATGATAACGACAATTTTCCCAATGGACCCAATAAAATGTTTTTTTTTTTTTGTGTGTGTATTTGTTTAGTTCTTTTTCTTTGACTGGGTATTTGTTTAGTTCTTAAGTATACATGCTCGAGTAAAACGTGAATGTTAGGTGTGGTGGTGTAATAAAACCTGAATGTTAACGCAAGTGATAAAATCCTTAATTATTTGGTTAAGATCTAATACGTGGATGATAATGGCAATGTTTCCAAGCAAGTATTTTTGTTCATTTTAGTTTTTTAATTGAGGAATCATTTGTCTGGAAGTCACATGGTTTTGATTTATGGAAGCTTAATTAGAAACAAAATTATATTTCAAGAATTCAAGGGATGATTGTTATTGTAATGACCTTGTTGCTCAAAATTGATTTTATTTTTGGGATGATTTGTAGAGAAGGTATTCACGTTTCAATTTTTTTTTGTTAGTATTTGATTTTTTTAGATAGACAAAATAACGATAGTCATTAAAAGTTCACACCTAAGTGGAAGAGCCAGAGTTTCAACCATGATCACAACGTTTAATCTAACTATTTCGACATTTTATCAATTGAACTAAGACATGTAGACTATTAATAGTATTCTATTTAATCCCACCAAATGTGTTCTGCTTTGTTTAGTAAAAAGTAACATATAATAGATAAGTTAGTTAAAAACTTCACCTAAAAAAAAGTTAGTTAAAACTTGAACCAAGTTGTGAATAAGTTAAATGATATTGTACTTGATATGTAGCGGACAAATTAGCATATTAAGTCGACAGTAAATTTTAAGTAAACAAAGGTTGAAGTGTTTGATAAAAATTAACGGTTTGCTAATTGATAAATATAAAAGAATGTAAAAGTAAATTCAATTTTATTTCACATAATGTATTTTATAACATCCAAACTATTCTATAAATGTACTCTTTAGAATTCTAAGTCTAGAATGTAGGCCTTGAACCTTTAGAAATACCTTGGATAAGTTTTCGATGAGTATCGTGAGGCATTTTGATCCCTCAAAAAATCTCATTCCTCACTTCTGTCGCACACACAACACGAGCCTTTGCCCACACGAAGGTTATGTGTTTGCAAATCCCTCCTTCGCGCGCACACACAATTTATCGTACTACAATGCGCTAACAACAAATTCGTACTACAACGCACAAGATGAAATATTCCGTGCTTGCAACACGAACCTTCATGCTCTTTCATATTAGTCCTTAAGGACACGTCAACAATTTTTTAAAGAGTTAATGTCCAAATTTAACATCAAGGACAAAAATAACTAACAAAATGTAGAGTGGGAGATTATGCTGTGTTTTTGTTTGTGTTAGAGACAAGATTGACAACAAATTACATTTTCGATGTTCAAAATGATAGTTTGTCTATATTTTTTGTCCACTTTCTTACCTTCTATTTCGTACAATCCCATAAACAATGTAAAAATCAAAGAGTATAATTGAAGTTGTGTTGTCAAAGATCTTATTTTTTAGCACATCAAACATGGCCTTACTCTCAATATTTGGGTTGTAGCTTACATATATAATTGCTTCATTAGCACTTTAAAGTTCGGTTTTGGAAAATTTCAAATATCACTTCACAAATATCAGAAAATTAGAAAACAAATAAATAATTCGTTGAAACTTGAAAGAGAAAGAGTCCTTCATGAAGAAGCATAAACTCTAAATATTCTCTGCAAAATGGTTAATCAGATTAACTTAATCTAATCTAATATAATAAAATCCTCTTGGTTATTTTCTCTGTGTTTTTAATTCTTCCCAGGTTACAGTAGTGACTGTGTTTTCAAAAGGACCCCAACCCCAATTTAGTGGGATGAACCTTCGGTGGTTTGGTAGGGTCACGTTATACATCTGACAGGATAAGGATTACAGTCACAAATCCATATTCCTGACTAATAATCCTAATATTCAATAGCCAACATGGTCCCCAGATACTGTTGCGTATATTAATTAAAAAAATAGTTCAATTTAGCTTCACTTTCATATTACATAGATCACAGATGTATTTTACAGACCACAATAAATAAATAAAGAGCATCTTTATTTAATCTATGTTCCAACACCAAATGCACAGAAGAAACATTTAACAATTCCATCAACAAAAAAAACAATTCCATCAACAAACTTTTCTTTATGAAATCATTTGTATGTTTTAATATATCAAAGTAACAATTGTAGTATGCTTTTATAGAACACGGTTTAATTGTGTTTAGATGCTCAACAACAGCCGCGGTAACATGTTGTAAATGATGAGAGTTGACTTTTAATAGTTTAATTCTTAAAAATTTATAATGATTCACAATTACATCACATTTTATCAATTTTTTTTATATAGAAAAATAACATTAAGGTATAAAAATTATGTATAGAAAATTGTACATTCAACTTTTTATTTGATGCAATGCATTCAACTTTTTGTCTCTCTATGATAGGTTTCACCACTTGAATGATTTATCATAACATAAATTATCTACTGTGGCGCAAATATTTGAGTGGGGGTGGGATCTAGGCGCGGAGGCTTGGAAGTGCGAAAGAGGTTATGGGTATGGGATGAGGAGATGGTAGAAATTTGTCGCTAACTGTTATGCTGCAGGTTGATACCGATGATGTCCAGAGGTGGACTCCTAATCTAGTCAATGGGTACACAACCATTGAGGTCTATCACTTGCTCACAACTATGATGCCAATCGCTGACCATGTATCGGCGACTCTCTTGTGGAGGAAGGATGTCCCTTTGAAGGTTTCAGTGTTTGTTTGGCGTTTGTTTCGCAATAGATTGCCTTCTAAAACGAACTTGCTTTGTAGAGGCATCATTCTACCTGAGGCTCGGTTTTGTTTTAGTGGTTGCGGTCTTCATGAATTAGATAGTCATTTATTTTTGTCTCGTGATTTTTTTGGCCAGATATGACAGCTTGTAAGGAACTGGTTTTGTGTTCACTCAGCAGGTGCACCTCATATTTTGGATCATTTTCTTCAGTTTGGTTCGTCTATAGATTTTGGAAAATCTAGACGCTCTCCTATGCATTTGATTTGGTTTGCTAGCACTTGGGTAATTTGGAAGGAAAGAAATGCTAGAATATTCTGTTGTAATCAAAGTTCTCTTGCACAACTTTTGAAGAATGTTAAGCTACTTTCCTTCTTGTGGTTTAAAGCTAATTGTGTCCTTTCATTATAGTTTTCATAACTCGTGCCAAAACCCTTTCTTTTGTGCTAATTTTATTTCTTGTTGCTGAATTATTGGTGTAATTTTTGGGTGTCTTCTGTGGTACACCTTGTACATGGGAGACTGTTTTATATATCATTTTGATTTCTTAAAAAAATACATTCAACTTTTTAAAAGTTTAAATATTGTTTTTTCCTATACAAAACTTTCTTCTTTTATTTTTCTTAACATGTATCTATAAGCCACAAGTTAAAATATCCTTTATTTTATAAGCAACATTTAATAATGAGCGAGTGCTCTCCAACATGTTATACCATGAGGTTCACGAGTTACATCACACTGCTAAACTCTTTCTTGAACTTATTGGGTTTGAATTTGAAAAAATAGATATAATTATTTTTCAATAAAATGAATTTTACTAAAATATTCAAACCTAACATCACATTAAGAAATTCTACAAACTTTTGTGAAGAGTTGCAGCAATCCGCACCCTATCTATCATTTGCTCGAAAATTGGATTAACCAACACTATACAAAGTTTTTAATACACTAAAAAGCCTTAAACGGCATGACCCTAGAGGCCAAAGCACATCAATAAAGTTCCAGCACAAGATCAAACTATCCTAGATTCACCGCAAAAATAAATATTATGTTTCTTTGCTTGCTGGCTGGCTTAGGCCTTGGACAGACGCAGTAAGCAACCATAATTGCTAGAAGAGCATATTCCAATGGTGAAATCCAATAAGATATTGCCCATTAACTTTCAAGTTTCAAATCCCATTAAACAAGTCATGTAGGAGTTGGTCTTAAGAGCATTCGTATAATATCTCAAAATGATTGTTTTTCTTCCACATATTGAAGATACTTTCTTTTAAGAGTTGTTAGTTTGACACATAAATTTTACATCAAATTTCGACTTCAACTTAAATAGTTAGCACAATTCAAATACCCGATTAACTATAGTCGGTAAATTATTGATTATATAAAGGTGTCACAATTTATTAATTATCCACTAATATAACCAATAATAATTTTGAACATCATTAACCATAATTTTTAAAAGTATATTTGAACCCAAATTATGGTTAATGAACATCATGTATCACTTGAAAACCATGCATATTTGAACATAAATTGTCTAAATATATAGCAATATTGCATAATATTAGTTCAATTAAAAAAATTCACTAATAATCAAAAATATCGTTTTATGTCATTTCATATTTATTATCTAGTTCAACCATTAATTTTGTTAAACACTACAAATTCATTCGTTAGATTATTTAATATCGATCGTAAATTCACTTGTTATCATCTAACTTATCAATTATTCATCACTTTCCATCTAACATAACCTTCGTATATTAAAAAATATGTCCTCATGGTTTTTGAGCTCTCACCATAGCCCCCAACTTATAAGACTAACTAATATTAAGTTTTCACACTTCAAATTCATATCACCTCACGCCTCTTCAAATATATACTTTACTATTTCAAGCAAATCAAATGAAATCAAACATCCATCCACTAGGCGTTCGAGTATTGCCATGTGACATACACATGCATTTTATACTTTCATTTTATGTTAACACTTCCATTATAGAGAATTTTTTTTAGTAATCTAAGTCGGCTAAAAGATTAATGAAAACTAATAAAAAATTGTTATGTTAAAAAAACTGAAACAAAAGTCAAGATTCTTCTGCTCCAAACTATTTATTCTTGGAGTTCGTTACTACTCTATTTTCATTTACAAAACACAATTAATTTTTTAGATTCATTCAATAATAAATAATGTATTTAATTTATTGAATGAATACTACGTAAACTCACACACGTTAAAATCTCAAATTCAATCCCAAATAAAAACATCCGACCAAACTATTTCGGCATTACATTTTATATTTCTTGCCATTAAGTTAATCCCTTATCAACAATGATATTATAATTTGCCGGGTGTGTCCATTTTGAGCGCAAATTGGGTCCCACTCTGACGTGGATAGCTGAGAACAAACACACTGCGCCGAAGCCAAAATCACTGAATCAGTACCAATCCAATTCCAAAGCAGCAGCAAAAAATTATAAACTCAAAAACCAAAAAACAGTTTCTCGTCAACAGCAAACAACTCAAATCCTAACAAATCTCTTCTTCCTTTTTCTCTTCTTTTTCTTTCTTTTTTTCAATTTCTCGCGATCTCATTTCTCGTTCTTCTTCTTCTTCTTCTTCTTCTTCTTCTTCTTCTTCTTAACGGTTTTGATCGTGTTTCGTTTGATTCTTGTTACGCTCGCGCTCTCTCTCTCTCTCATGGTGATCGAGAACGACATTGAGAGTTGCGGAAGCAGAGCGGTGCAATCACACGCCAATCCTCGCCATCACCGTCAGAAACTTGAAGTATACAATGAAGTTCTTCGTCGAATTCAAGATTCCGATTGCGAAGACGCTCTTGTTCCTGGTTTTGATGATCAACTCTGGCTTCACTTCAATCGTCTTCCCGCTAGGTTTTCATTCTCTCATTTTTCTCATCAAAATGATTTTCTCGCCAAAATACCGTTGAAAAAGTTATCAAAATGATTGATAGAAGAATTTGTGAATTGTATTTGCGTTTTTTAATTCATGTTAATTTAAGTTTCAATTACTATGAATTATGATGAAATTGAAAAGGAAATTAAAAAGGAAGAAAATAGCTGAGTGATTTTTTGTTTTGTTTTGTTTTTACTTTACTTTTGTAAGTGAATTTGCCAGAGTGATTTTGTACGAGTCTTCAATGATTGCTACTACATAGGTATGCATTGGATGTGAATGTGGAGAGAGCAGAAGATGTTCTTGCTCACAAGAGATTGCTCGAGTTGGCTGAAGATCCCGCGAATCGTCCTGCATTTCAAGTTCGTTTAGTACAGGTAAAAAAATCGTCGAAAAAGCACTTTTAAATTTAATTACTAGCCGATATCAACTCGATGTAGAACATTGTAGATATCCAAGTGGCTGCTGTTATTATTGGCTTAAGATTTAGAACATTGGAAATTTGGAATCAGCATCTTTATAAGTGGTTTGAATGAATTGTAACATAGTGAAATGTTCTGTATGGATTGACTTATTTGAGCCTATCTCCTGACATAAGTTTTGTGAGACTATTTCGGAACACTAATGGAAATAGCTTATGACATTGTTCATAAGCTGTTTCCAGCTTATTTTCACAAGTTCTCCAAGATAGCTTATGAAAACAGCTTATAGCTTATATGAAAACAATTTAACTTTATTTTATCTTTTTCTATTGAAATAGCTTATATATAAGCACTTGTCATGATAAACACTTGTGCTATAAGCTGCAAATAATAACGATTCATATCTGTATTGTCTTTAATGCAGGTATATCCTTTTGCTGGTGCAAATCATAACGATTCTTCAGTGCATTCAGATCCTTCTGAGAAAGATGATGCACAAAGTTCTCTTAACTATTCTTTAAAGCAGGGGTATGGTTCATACATTGTCTAGTCAGTTTCATTTTCTTTCATTGTGATTGCTCAATAAGAATAATTTTTATCATCCCAACTCTTGTTGAATTGGTCCCATCAATATTATATTTTCATTTCTGCCACCACTAGTTTATTTTTTTAATGTTATCTCTCTTTTTCTTGGGCAAAAAAGAATTCATCCACCACCTACGTTTGGTTCTTCCTCTAACCTAGAAGCTCTTGCACTTCATACAAATAAAAATAACATTGAAGATGGAGACAATACTATGGGTGTGACGCCAAATTTTAACAGGTACGCATCTTAATAAATTCAGTTTGGACTACTATTCTTCTAGTCAGAATATTGTACATGTGTTTGCTTTCAGAATATTGTAAATGTGTTTGCTTTGTTTCCTTGTCTTCGGTTAGTATTGTTAAAAATAGTCTTATATTGATCAAGTAGAATTAGAAGCATGTGTTTCATGAGTTGATATATAGACAAAGACTTGTTGAATAAAATCTCACTTGAAGATAATATTTTTCAAGTGCAAGCCTCTTGATAGGGGAACATTTAGTTCTATCGTTTGGCATGTTCATCACTGTAGTATGATGTTTAGAAAAAAAATGTAAAATCAGTCAATGTGAAAACTGTATTAATAGGACTGACAAGGCTCTTAAAATTGTATATCATGAAGGCTCACTATTTTCAGGGGGAAACACTATTGTTTGATTGCTTCCATTAGCTTATAGCAGTTAATAAATGCTTTACGCTATTGTTGTTTAAAATTTTGACTGGTACTAATATTTTCACTTATTACATTTTAGGCCCATGCACGAGATTACCTTTTCAACAATTGACAAGCCTAAACTCCTTAGTCAGGTGATTAATTCTTTCAAATTTCCGTTACACTTCTGTAAAATGATGTTTTTAAATCATTGGGTGATATTTCTCTTTAGCATGTATATTCCCCATTTTATTTTATACTGTGTTCTTCGGCATCCAACACGATGATAGCAAATAGCTCTTACTTTTCTAGCCTTTTGATTTAGTTGGTGAACTTCTTGCAAATTGCTATGCTGGAAGTATTTCTTGCTTGTCGTTGCCTTTTGTATTAATCATGGACATAGCTCTTGCCAATTATTATGGACGCTGCGTCAAACATAGCCATTCAGAAACTAGAGAGAAACTAAGAGTTTTTTTTGTCAAGTTCTGTAAGTTGTAATTTTCCCAAGTATTCATTTTTTTACCAACAATAAATTGACCATTTATGAATGTGCAAGAAAGTATGCATGATTGAATACCACTGCCTGGTAATATTTACATGCAACCCCATAAATATAAACTCTAATACGGATTCACACTCATGTAAATAAATAATTTTATTCTAAATATAAAATGCTAACGTGGAGTATTCTACTCTTGATCTTTTCTATTTTATGTTAAACGTAAAAGGCTAAAGAGGAGTATTTTACTCTTGATCTTTTTTTAGGCGATGACTCCTTTATTCTATTTCAGTCGATCTTTCATGCAGAAGTTTCAATTAACCCAATCTAGAAACTTTCAAAGAGACTTACATAAGTTTCAAACAATGACAAGAGGACTGCTTCCTTGTTCATTTTGCAAATTGCAGGCTTTATTCAATTATTCATTGAACAAAGGATCAAATTACTTGGAGTTCTGAATGAAATTAATTTTGATGAACTATTAGTGTAAACAAAGTTTGACACGCACTATGATGTGGTGTAACTCCATTTAATGAATTTGACAATTTAGACGGTATCAAATCCATTGACTGATGTGACAATATGTTATTGGTGGACAACCTATACCTTTTTTTACACAAACGATGGATTAAAATTCAATTCCTTTTGAATTATATGATAAAGTGTATTTTATATTATATGCAATTTCTCACCCTTGACTATGTATGCATTTCAGTTAACTTCAATACTTGGTGAGATTGGACTGAATATTCAAGAAGCTCATGCGTTTTCCACCTCTGATGGGTTTTCCCTGGATGTCTTTGTCGTTGAGGGATGGCCTAATGAGGTAGGATAAAAGCGTTGAACTCGTAATAACTCTATCTTTAATTGTATTTTTTATATTCACATAGCATTTTACTTCTATTGTCTTTTCCTTTTGTCATTAGGAAACTGAGGAGCTTAAAGGTGTGCTCGAAAAGGAAATTTTGAAGGTTAAGGTATACTCCTCAGTTATTCATTTAAAAATACAAAGTTCTAGGGTTTTTGGGGATATTTAATTTTCTTGCTAGCTTTGATATGATGGTACCTATTCAAGATTAAGAAGGGAAGATGATAATCTGCAGTTTGGCTTGCAAAAAAGGAACTGATAATAATTTGGACGACATGCAAGCAATTGCAACATCTGTTAATATTAGTTGTTCTTTACACTCTTGCAATCTGCTAAATTCATTTGTGCTGAAGACTTGTTGATATGAAATACCCATTCTGTAGGATCAATATCTGTCAAATCAGGGCACAGTTTATTCCTCAAATGATCAATACCAGACTAGGATGGAATCCTCCCCTGATTGCATACAAATACCATTTGATGGAGCTGATGTCTGGGAAATTGATCCCAGCCAGCTAAAATATGAAAACAAAGTTGGATCTGGATCATTTGGTGACTTGTAAGTTATTTCTGTATGAGAGTATATTAAAAATTTACATCACTTTTTTAGCTGATGCCTCTCTTTACATTTTTCACTGGACTTCGTAGATTCAGAGGAAGTTATTGCAGTCAAGATGTGGCTATCAAAGTTCTTAAGCCTGAACGCATAAGTACAGATATGCTGAAAGAGTTTGCACAGGAAGTTTATATCATGAGGTTTGTCTGGATAGTGGAATATAATTGGTGGAGCTTCTGTTCCTATTACTGAGAATTTTTTTTTCTTGTATCCTTTGTTATCTGAGGATAGAAAAGGCAACCTTTAGCAATTAGAGTGTGCATTGCTTCCTTTTTCTTGTTTTTAATTGTTGATTTTGTAGCGTATCAAATGATAATCTAGCTTGCAGACCCTATAGTTTATTATAATGTGAAATTAAAAAGGTGGACTCATTGTAGATACATCATCTTGATATAAATTGTATTGGAGACTCATTATCTGTTGGAGAGTTTTAGACATTTCTTCCTAGTTGAGACAAAAAATCAAACCTCTACTACTTTATACCTTCGGATTGTTTTTTCATCTTGTTCCTTCTTTTTGAACTATCTGTTGGAAAATCAACATGCACGGATAGCCTGACACAAATCTTTATGCTCTGATTACCAAAGAGATTTTCTCAGGCTCTCGTGCTCTCATGCACCTCTGCAAAGCTGTTCTAACTGCTCATTATTATCCAAACTGAAGCATACTTTGATTGTAATCCTAATTCTTTAAATTTTAAAATTTGCTAAAATACACCCACTTATTTTTTAGAAGGAGTGTTGTAGCAACATTCACCTCAAGGTGTATTTAACAACTTTTTAGTTATATCTTGCTAAAACACACCTTAATAAAAACTAGTGGGTGTATCCTAGCAAACCCCATATATATATAATTCTAACTGCTCATTATTATGCAAAATGAAGCATACTTTGGTTGTAATCCTAATTCTTTAAGTTTTTAAAAAAATCCATGCATTTCAGATTCAGATATATATAATTCTAAATTGTCTGGAAGATTGATTCCCTGAAATTGGCATTGTAGAATCTAGATTATTAAAATGCCTAGGGTCAAGGATTAATGAGTTTGGCTTAATTTCAATCTTGGAAGGGGCATGAACTTTATCCTTAGAGAAAAGTATATATCTTGTCTGCTACGACCATTCAGGAAAGGAGAATGTGTTTATTGAAAATAATATCTCAAATTTTGTGGTATCCTCCATCAAATACTTCTGAATGTTTTTGTTTTAAAATATCTGATATCGTTTCTATTTTGACTATTTCGCTAGTTTGTGTAGTAGTCCTTTTTATCCTAGTTAGTTTTAGTAATATGGTATCCTTGTAGATCTACATGACAATTCTTCCTTTACATATTATGACTTATCTTTGGCTGCAGGAAGATTCGACACAAGAATGTTGTTCAGTTCATTGGTGCTTGTACTCGGCCTCCAAATCTTTGTATTGTTACGGGTAAGTAGGAGAGGATTTTGAGAACTTAAGATTTATGTTTAAGTTTCATACTTTAGTTGAAAGGGTGAGCTGTGAGCCTTGATGCAAGGACAAGGTTACTACACTGTTACTGTGTCGGAATGGACTCTGGTTTAGTAAAACCTCTTCCGATGGTGGATACTGCATACATTTGACCCTCCCACACCCTACAATGTTGGAAGTCTTGTGCACAGCCTCCCTTTCTAGAATTTGTTTGATATCTCTGATGCTATCCAATATCGTTTATAGATATTTGGCAAAGTAGTCTTTACATTGCTTGGACAATCCTCACCCCTTGAGCTAGCTTTTGGGCTTGGACAGTCCCGAGCATGAGTGCATGTTTTTTCTATAAGCAATGTATGTTAAGATTTGTGTAATTAGGCCACCCACATTTATCCATGCTTCAGATGTCTAGGCCATACACCTTAGTGTGAGGGGGTTTGATGAAAATTCATATCAGTGAGAGATATGGCCAAAGTAGTCTTTATAATGCTTGGGCAATCCACCCATTGAGCCAGCTTTTGGGGTTGAGTTAGGACTAAGAATCTCCAATTTCCTATTTGTATTGCATCGAGTACTTTAATTGCTAAGATGATTTGGTTCCTTGTTCAATAACCTAATAATTCATCTGTGATGCTTATGCGATCATGTTTCAGAGTTTATGTCGAGAGGAAGCTTATATGATTTTCTGCACAGACAAAAGGGTGTGTTTAAGCTTCCATCTTTACTAAAAGTAGCCATTGATGTTTCCAAGGGAATGAACTATTTGCACCAAAATAATATTATTCACAGGGACCTCAAGACTGCCAATCTTCTGATGGACGAAAATGAAGTAAGTAGACTCCATGAATGCACACATTGATACTTCCTGTTGCATTTTCATTGTTATTGGTCTATGTTTTTGCTTCTTTTGGTAATATATGGTTACAAATAAATCTATTAATCTTATTTCCTCAGTTGCAATCCTATATCACTAATGTATTGCCTATCTCGATTGTTGGGCCATTGCATTTTTTACTTTCCCATGTTCAATTCCTAGTTGATTATAGAATTTGTTAATCGAGTGTGTGATAATTTACTACTAGAACTGTGGCTCCAATTCATTGATAAACCAAAACTGCAACTCATCTTGAATTAGAGTAACTACAGTTTTATAGTTTGTATAATTAAGTTTAAGATGAGTAGTTGCATAATAAGACCCAAAGCATCTCAACATTTTACTTAATATGTACTCAAAGAGCATATCCTTCAACAGTTGGTCAAGGTTGCTGATTTTGGGGTTGCCAGAGTGCAAACTCAGTCTGGAGTGATGACAGCTGAAACTGGAACATACCGCTGGATGGCTCCTGAGGTATGATTTTTCTTGAACTTGATTTTATTCTTCTGCTTGATATTTTGGGTGATATCATTGTGCAAAGCGATTGGGTGATAGTTTGGATGATAATTTTCAGCAGTGGAAATAGTGTGTGGTGAACAAGCTTAAGTAAAATGCAAGTAAAACTGGTATTCAAACTGGAGTTCACAAAATATTGAAAAGTTTTTATCCTAGTCTCTTAAATTAGGTTCTTGGTTTAACCTTAAAAATATTGTCCATGGGAAAGCAGAATTTAAAACTGGTAAAGAAAATAATATACCCGTTGCAATTTATGTTTATGTTTTTTTTATATGGATATTTAATTCACATTGTTTGGGCATTCGACTTACAGTTCAATAACAGTTTTATCCATTTCTTTTTTTTCATAATTGAGTATAAAAAAGATGAAACGGTCCACTTTATTTTTATTCTTTCTTGGCAATTTCCTTACCAAGCATGTAATGCATCGTCGCATTATCAGAAAAAATGTAATGCATTGACACTTATTTTTTAGTTCAACTCACATTCATCAAGCATGCCTTTAAGTTTTAGAGTTTGGATTTCAAAGTGCTTACATGATAATGATATTTGGGTTCCTTTTCTGTTTTTTTTTCTTTCTTTCTTTAGCTGTTTTATATTGCTTCACATTTCTTTCTGTTGATTTGACTTGAAGGTCATTGAACACAAACCATATGACCAGAAGGCAGATGTTTTCAGTTTTGGAATAGCACTCTGGGAGCTTTTAACTGGAGAGGTGAGCATTTTTGTCTCAAGCAGCATGCTTTGCTCTGCTTCATCTTTTTATCTGTTTCTTGTCTCAAACGTTGATCAGTCTTCTACCTGCTAATCCATCATATATTCGATTTTTTGTAACCAGCTGCCTTACTCTTACTTGACCCCATTACAAGCAGCAGTTGGTGTGGTGCAGAAGGTTTGTATTCTTTCCTCTTTGTGGATAATTTTATCGTTAACATTTTTCTTGTTTACACACAATAACTCTATGTGGCTTAAATTGCTATCAGGGTCTACGGCCTACAATTCCCAAAAATACACATCCAAGAATTTTTGAACTACTACAGCGGTGCTGGCAACAAGATCCAAAGGAGAGACCAGCCTTTTCTGAAATAATTGAAATTCTCCAACACCTAGCAAAAGAGGTAAACTATTAACATCATAAAAAGAGAGGTTAAGTATTAAAGTTTTGAAAAATAGCACCAAGTTGGACCTATTTAACAATTTTCTGTTTCATGTTTGTCAGGTTAATGATGTAGATCGACATAAAGATAAGTCATCACACGGTTTCCTCTCATCACTTAGGCGTGGCCATCACTGATATTGATACCCATTTAAGAGCAGTGGTGGTTGAAAATTCAAGAGTATAGCCTTTTTGTCCTGTACAGTCTGACCAAAGATCAATTGAGTTTGGTTCTTTCTGCTCTTGAAAAATCCCGTTCTACTCTGCTATTGCCTTAATTTTTTGTCACAATCTGCGTCTCTCTTCTTTTGTCCTCTCAACTATTGTTATTTAGAAGCGAGTAGGACGGATGCAAGAGCAGTGGTGGTTGAGAATTCAAGGCATCATGTAATCTTAAACCTTTGCTTTGTTTACCACGTTTTTTGAATTGGAGCTTTTACTAAGCAGTCCCCTGTATCCAATACCACTTTGATGTTTACTGGTAAAAATATTTTATGACGATGTCACGAAATGTACAAGGCTTGATAGATTTGGTACATGCTACCGTGTAATTCAATTTCAGAAAGAAAAAAAAGGGAGAAAATTTAAACTCAAATGTTGCAACCATTTTATCTTTTCATAAAAAATAAAAATATGCATGAACACCACAGTGGACTACTATAATTGGTCTGCTTGCATTGATTATGAAAAACGAAAATATTGTCAACAAGCATGCGTTTGTTTTCACATTGGGTTAGTCAATCGCTGTGCCTCACGCAAGAAAATATTTGTTGATGTGTAACCATACATGCTATGAGGAGAGTACCATGAATACACTTACACCCAGTTTATTGTTGGGTGAAACTCATGTATATCTTGCGCTTTAAAAATGGATCTCACTAAAGTGTTGATATTGACATGAGTTTCATCCAATAAAAGAGTGTGTTAGTTAGAGTGTTCTTGGCATTTCTTTTAATATGGATTATGGGTTATGATTAAGTGGTAAATGTTATTATTTCAGCAATGTTGTAGGACTGGAACCTGAGTCTTGCTTTAGAGATTAAAGTAATGAATCTCAATCAACCAATCGTAAGAAACCGTTGACATTACACATACATAATGCATATTGGATTTGACAAACTAAAAACTACCCTTGATGTTTTACAAAGATAGTAAGATACGTTACTTGTGTAGAGTGCTTCTTTAGAGGAGACAATTTACTTGATCAACCTACAATTAAAAAGTTATGGATGTTGAAGTCTGAACTAAAGTGCTTTGATAGTAGTAAATGTGTGTGGTGTAATTGACTTTTCATGGCAAGTATCTCCAGATGCTGGGGTTTTCAAGGGTGTCTTTATATTAAGAGATTTACTTTTCCCACCCTATACCCTTCTCACGCGCCCTACAAAAATTACTAAATTGCCTTTTGGAAAACAAAATCCGGACAGTTAACTTTTGGTTCGGATTACATATTCAGGACGCATTCGAAGTATAAAAAGACGTTCACTCTCATTTTTACAGTTTCACTTTTTACTTACTCTCTCTCCCTCTAACCCCAAAATCCGAACTACGGAAATTCAACCAAAATCGGTGAAATCTTGCTCAAACGCACCGCATTTCAATCCTTGACAAACATCACATGGAAGGTTAGTTCGATTTCTGTATGCATGCAAGTAATTTGTTCGGTTTTTTTCTCTCTGTATTGAATCAACCCAGAATTCGTTTTCCGGACTGGATTGTTGCAATCCGGAAAATAAATTCCGGAAACACCCAGTATTGGTTTTGACCGTCTGTTTTGTACTGTTTTGTGCTGATTGTGTTGTGTGCATGTTACAAAAGGTTCAACCTCTAATACTCGGCGCGTAAGGGAGGCATGGCATGCTTCCCATAGGAGAGAGCGTCTCCAACGGCTGGAGGAGGAAGGTGTTGTTCCTCCGAGGCGTCGGGGTGCTAGAGGACGCCGTGCTGATGTCCAGCCTGATGTCGAGCATCAGCCGGAGCAAGAGAATATGGTAGATGACGTGGACGTGCAGCAAATGGAGGAGCATAAGCTTGAGGAGGAACTTCACGCTATGGACGAGGAAATGGAAGATGCCGAGCCACGACGAGGGCGAAAGAAGAAGCAGATGGTGGTGGACCTTGAGCCACTTGATGACTATCCAGGTGGCCCACACGACACTGGCCTGCTGTGGAGGTACCATGTGCACGTGGCCAGGAAGGTGGCTGATGGTGAGGTATTTAATCTGTGTGAAAATGATGTTGATAGTTGTGAAACTATCTATTTATGTACTGTTAAATTTGTTTGTGAAGCCATGAGTGTAAACTAATGTTTAGGTATTGTTTTTAATTATTTTCAGTGGCGTGGCAATTTAAATTGCATCAGTAACGGAAAGAAGATAGAAGTGATGCATGATGAAGAAACCAAACCTATCATGGCTGCACGGTGGTGGAAAGGCAAATTGCAGGACACCGGCCTTTCTTGGCTTCAGGATACCAGCTACAACATGATTGACCACGGTCTGATTTGTGCCTTTGTGGAGAGGTGGCACGAGGAGACTTCTAGCTTCCACCTTCCGTTTGGGGAGATGTGGCATGTTTGCTGCATCTCCCCATTGACGGCATGCTCCTGTCCCACGAGTTCATATCACGGGACGAGGCGATGAAAATGATGGAGACATACTTGGGGTCTGATCTGGGTGATGCTCATATTGAGTTCGAAAAGACCAAAGGTGCACATTGCTGATTTGGCTACTTGCAGAGGATTTTCAAGGAGCGTTTGAAGGAGTAGTTGGCTTTGGAGATTGAGTATGGTGGTGTGACTGAGGAGGTGCAGAGGTTGCGGGACCAGGCTGTCCGCATATATTTGCTATACTTGGTGGGGATCACGCTCTTCACTAACAAGAGCTAGAATGCTGTGGATGTTGTCTACCTAAGGTACTTTAGAGACCTTGATCTTGTTGCTGGTTTTTCATGGGGAGCTGCGGCACTAGCTCACTTGTATAGGGAGCTCAACAATGCTGCACGTTGGAACTGCAGTCAGGTAGCAGGATACCTGACTTTGTTGCAGGTATAAATTAAAAACTATGTTTTTTTTTTTTTAAAATGTAAGTGTTTATGGTTTGTATATTTATATGTGGTTGTCTTTTGTGCAGGTTTGGGTGTATCAGCACTTCCCAGGTATGGGAAGCAAGGATGCATGGGCAGGATATCAGGAGAATCAGTATCCACGTGCGATGCTTTTTAAACCACTGTCTGGTTTAGGCACACCATACAACTACATAAACCATCTAGATGCGCTGGATTTGACGAGGGTTATCATGGCCCCATATGGAGAGCACCGTGAGGCACGTCAGTTTGAGTGGGTTAACCTTTACTCTGGATGGCTTAGATACGGAGACCGCATGGTGAGATATCTGCCGAAGCGTGAGGTCCTTGATGCACAAGCTGCTCAGGAGGATGGAGAGGTTGGGTACTTAGAGCTTAGCGGAAGGATGAGCCGCATCAGAGACCATGTCTATGATGTGATGTCCAGTAGTGTGGTGCCACGAGGGTCTGAGGAATAACATTTAAAGGATGTGTTGAAAGAGGTGCATGATGGAAAAGTTTACCGTCAGTGGGGAGCTATTGAGGGTGCCAGAGGTGGCAGAGGCGGTGACAGGGGTGGTGGCAGTGTAGTTATAAGGGGTTGATTATAAATGTATAACTTATGTTAATGTTTGAATATTTTGGATGATTTTTAGTTACGTAACATTTAGATAATTTTAATTTTTAAGTTTAATTAATGTTTGCATATTATTTTGTGTTGTTCATTGTTATGTTATAAATGTAATTATGTGATTGAACATATGGTCAAAGGCCAAAACTGTCGGCTAAATGCGCCAAAACAGAGGCTGAGCCAAAACAGATGGCTTCTGCCTCTGTGCTGATGTAGTTCGGATTATATAATCCGGACGGTTTTGCAAATTACGGATTATATAATCCGGAAACATCATTTCTCACCCCATTTGTTGACTTTCAACGGAGTGATTTACACATTTTGGATTATATAATCCGAAAGTTGTACAAAATATCCGAATTATGTAATCAGAATCTATCTATTCAAAACTGGCATCATCATCCATCAGGGTGGGTGAAGTGCCAAAATCCACGAATAAATCCGGAAATAATATTCCGGAAGGAGTTCGGATTATATAATTCGGACCAGGGGTATTTTTGGAAAAAAGGGCGCGCGAAGAAAGGCATAGGGTGAGAAAAGTAAATCTCTTATATTAAGACCTTAGAAACTTCCCAATAATCAATAGTATCCATACCATTTGAGACTCCCCATTTGTTTTTTGATTACTGTTCTTCCCCCAACACAAAACACTCGCATCCTACAGCCATGCCCAAAATGCCCCTGCGCTAGTTAACTAGTGCAAGTGTAAAATAATGCGCAAGTTAAGTGGAGTTGTGCAAGTTAAGTGGCACAAGTTAAGTTGAGTGGCGCAAGTTAAGTGGCGCAAAGTAGCTACTTTTTTTTTAATTTATTTACTATTTTCAAATTATTTTATTTACTTTATTCTAAAATATTTTATTAACTTTATTCTAAATTATTTGTTCACGTTATTCTAAATTATTTATTTGCAATATTCTAATTTATTTATGCACTTAAAATAAATTTGATTTTATTCTAATTCAATATTTATTCTAATTTATTTATTCATTAAATACGAAATTAGAAAATAAATTTGATTTTATTTATTCAATATTTATTTATTCAATACATAATCATAAACATAAAA
>Ga0315914_1004119_pt1 | contig 21787 bp, 10 predicted proteins | sample MpolenodulesMG_FD_203920 | JGI IMG/M metagenome (GOLD analysis project Ga0315914, IMG submission 203920) | Medicago polymorpha root nodule microbial communities from Los Angeles, California, United States - elongated nodules | ecosystem: Host-associated > Plants > Roots > Nodule | place: USA...
CCGACGCGTTGTCGTTGTGATTTTCTGGCGGCGGTGGATGGCGTTGTTGTTGTTGGGCGAGTAAGAGATATGGAGAGGGAAAGAGAAAGATGATGGAACATAGTGTGAAAATAATCTAATGTTTAAAGAGTATGATAATACTATGCTCTTCAAAAGTTTTCAAGCACATCCAATGGTTGACATCAATTTTGTAAAAAAAAAAAAAAAAAAGTCAAGTCTCCTACGGTAGGAGACCTAAAGAGGTTGCCTACCGTAGCCTTTGCCATTCAACTTGTAGATAAATTTTACATGTCCAAATTAGTTTTGGTAAAAAAAAAAAGAACATTGGTTTCAATTTTTGTGAATGAATAAATAAATAAAAAAGAAAAGTAGACCCAACTATCAAGTGAATAAAAAGCAAAGGAACAACCGTTAAATTCATGTGAATTCATTCTGTGAATTTACCAATAATCCCTTATTTATTTATAGGTTAATAACATGGGTTATATAAACAAACGATTTGTTGAGAGTGCTAGCAAAGTGGGACTAAGAATGTATTTCAGATGAGATGTGGTAGGATTCATGGTATATAAATGCTTCTGACTCTGCTATTCCAGTTTTCTAATAAATCTGGTGGTTAATCTCACTTCACGCGGAATCCTTTGATGCTTGATAAATAGGGTGTATATTGATTTTCTGGTTCAGAAATAAGAAGAACTGGATATACACTTTAAAAAAACCTTATGTTCTGCTTTGGTTCATCAACCCTCATATATTGTGATGCATTCAATAAACCCTTTCAATCTATTCGGATTATATTATAACCCCTTTAATATCTTAACAGAAGTTATAAATCTAGATGAATTAAGCAAGTGGTTGTTTCTGGCTAGATTAGTTTATCCTTAGAGACAGCAATGCACAATTCAGAATTTAATAGATTTAGAATTTTCATCAAGTGTTTCTTAAACTTGAATTTCAGTCTATGAATTTCTGTTTCTGGAGTCTATGAATTCAATGGATTTAGTACTTGAAATTTAAAGTAGTTGCACTTGAAATTGGTGGTTACCTAGAAAATTTAGGGGATCATAATTTAGTTAGTGATTTCTGAGATAAATGAGTGTGCTAATGTGTGTTCTATTTTTGCCATAATTCATAAAAAGTCCAATGAAAATTGGTGTTCTGTTTTTGTCACAGACAAGTCGACAATGGTAGAAATTTTAAACAATGAATGAATAAAATCTAACCACATACGTGAGTGTCCTATCAGTGTCGAAATACACAAGACACGCCTTCCATCACAATTGTTGATGCTACAAAGTTTCAAATGAGGTTATGTAATTTCTTCTCAATATCCAATTTTAAGAAATCAGAATATCCCTAGTGATTTCGAAACCTATTCGTCTAGTTATCTATTGTTCAACTCCTAGTTCTCTTCGTCAAATCAGTCCTCTAATTTATCACATAAGCAAATTTGCATAATTACAATTTATTCATTTATTTTGCATATTTTGTTCATTTATTTGCATCATGTTATTCATGTTGATCATAAAAGTTAGATTGAGGGTGACCAAGTAATAAACACTCAAATAAGACAAGCAATACAATACTTGCTAGGAAATGCACTATCTAACTATCACATTGGAAAAGTGACTGGCACCAAATCCTCTCAAAAGATACATACATACAAAACAAAAGAGGGCCCACAAAAGTTTTAAATTCATTCATGGTTGAAATTCTGATTTGAATTTAAAATAAGAAATAGGCTTCCCTGCACGTCCTCCTCAGTATCAGTCCTCATGCTTACGTACGTCTATCGCTTTGTTCTCCCACACTTGTATAGCTGCATGCTCTTTGCATTTACTTGTTTATGTGATCCTTAATTAATTAAGAGTGTAACTAATAAAGTAATAATTATCTACTGCTATATTTACATCAAGCCAAACTCGAAGTACTTCTTTAAGTGATCAAAATCGACGTACGTGGATATAATTTGAATTAATCAATGATATCATTTTTTTTTTACAAGAGAGGATCAAAGCTCAAAAGAGAAAACTAAACAAGTAAACGAACATTTCTAGTCATACAAGCACTAGAGATGTCATCAAAGATGAGACTATTGAGCTCACTAGGAGGGGTCTCCAAAAGAATAAAATTTCAAAAATCCATGGTAAGGTTGAAGTTGGCAAGCCAATTACGATTCAAAATACTTAGAATACGCCCAATGAGCACAAGGGTTGTCCCATTCATCTTGCAATTATTTGTTATCATGTCAATAAGCAGCTTTGAATCACTTTCAACGCAAAGCTGAGAAATATCATCCCTCCATGCCAACTCCAGACCAAGGTACATACCCCACATCTCTGCATGAAGAGCATCACAAGCGCCAATCTTGCGGACAAAACTTTTGATCCATCTACCATTAGCATCCTGAAGTAGGCCTCTAGAACCCGAGCGATCTCCATTCTCTTTGCATGCTCTGTCACAATTGAGTTTGATCCATCCCTCTTGGGGATATTTTCAGCCAATATAAATTGTTTCGGTGTGTCGAAGATCCATTTGAAAATGATTAAGAGTACACTCTTCAATATCACTAGTAAACTTTTGGATAATACTTGTGGAATTCCCCGGTCTCTAAAAATTTCCGTCATCTTGTTTCAGTGTGATATCCTACGTTTTTACTATACAAGATAGTAAAAAAACAACGATATAGCATCAAGGTTGAAATCTATCTACTAGACTACTACCTAGCTCTCTCAAACCAATAAAAGGCTTTAGAATGTTTGCAAGTTGACTTTTGAGGAGTTTTAAACTGAAACGTTTTTGAGGGTGTCTATATCTTGTCATTTATAATTGAAAGAATGACATAATATATATCTCCCAATATTGCAATCACTTTTCTAACATTTTATAATTTCTTTAATTTATAAATAAAAAGAATAAATCTTCCCCAACCATATTCCCTCAAAAACCCAACTCCCAAAATAGCCATACAGCACAATATCCCTCCTATGGAAGTGAGATGAATATCCATATATACACATTTTTAGTTTAATTAATTCTACAGAAATAAAGTCAATATATATGGGCCACAGCCCCTCTAAATTTCTCTTATCCACTTTTCATCTATTGGAGATCACTCTTCGTAACTTTCTCACTCTATTTTTAATCTAAATAAGTAGTTTTTTTTACATAGATTTGATTTTTATTTCATTTTATTGATGATTTTGTAGCATGAATGTCGTTGTTTTGTTCTCTCTATCTTAAACTATTAACTTGAGTGTTCTAAGTTTGTTTACATATTCATCATTTTTGTTTTCATGTTGAATTTGAATTATTTTCTATGTATTTTTATAAATTTAAATAAATGAATAATGTTGTTTTTTAGTAAATAAAAAGTTTATAGCAGTAAAAAATTATCGTAGTAAAACAAAATATTATAGAGGATATATGACATGCGATCCACGTCTTATAATATTTTCTTTATTTCTCTGTCTATAATTATTACTACTTGGAAGAAATCACCCTCAAAATTCATGAAGTGAATCAAACAACTAGCTGAGCACCATTAGTACCCCGTCATGTAATTCAACGAAAACTGTGATTTTGATTTCACACTATCTTAATCTTTTGCATATAAAGGTGAACAATGTTTATTCTGAAACTTTTTCAGATACTACCATTATTTAATATCATATCATCATTTTTATATTTAATTAGTTTAAAATCATTAATTTTCTTAAAGTTGCATCTAACAAAATTTTACATTTAAAAAAAAAATCCTACAAAAATAAAAGGTTAGAGCACTTCCATAAATATTACCTTTTCATTCACATTCACAAAATATTATATTGTTCAAAACTTTCGATATCAAAGACACTTTTACTTCACAACAATGATTTGTATACACATTATATTTCCCAACACTCACTTAACATTCCCCTTTATGTCCACCTAATTTTTTTCTTTACTTAATATGCAAATTAATATTAGAAAGCAAATGCAAAACCCTTGAATGATAATAGAAAAATGAATTTAATTAATATACTCTATCGGTGTATAATTATTTTATATATATTCGATGATGTATTGTCACGTCAATTATTGAATAGAAAAACACATAAATTATCGTTTTAATTAATTAACGTAACAACACATTATCAAGTACATGCGTAAAATATTTATACACCGAAAAATATATTAATTAAACTCTAAAAATTAATCATAATCATACAATTTCCCACGTCAACATTGAACCCCAACCGTTTATACTTTTCACTTTGTTTGCGGTTTAAGTTTATTTATTTATTAAGAAAAATTATCATCAAACACAGCCGAAAACACAACCACTAATGACAACGACCACAAAAATATATCATTTCACATATATAGCATTCTATCAAATCAACAAAAGTATATCGACATACAAACTTTACCTAATCTCCTCACACATTCTTTTTTCTTCCTTTTATTTTACATGTTCTTCCCAAACATCAATAATAATAAGAAAAAGTAAAATAACAAGTCCCTCCCAAAAGCTCTTCATACACTTCACACCATTTCTTGTTGAAACTAAGAGTATTTTGGACTTTACCAAATTTAGTTTTGTTGCTTCATAGAGGGCACACAACACGCTTAGCTGGAACTGCAATGAGTCGACTTGCTCTCGGAGCAGTGAGTCCAAAAACATCACTTGTATCCATCTCACTAGCCTTCATCCCACTCGGCAACTCCCAAGTAAAGCAATGAAGTAAATGGGCCAAAGCTAAATCCAAAGCATAAAGGCCAAATTGCATCCCGGGGCAAGACCTTCGACCTGATCCGAATGGAATAAACTCAAAATGACTTCCTTTAAAATCGGGTGCACATGAATCCAAAAACCGCGAAGGCCTAAACTCTTCCGGATCTTCCCACAAGTCTTTGTCTCTGCCTATAGCCCACACATTTATCATCACGCGTGAGCCCTTAGGAACAAAATAACCACCAACTGTCGCGTCCTCCGCGGTTTCGTGGAGGAGAAGGGGGATGGGAGGGTGGAGACGCAACGTCTCCTTGACGGCACACTTTAGATAAATGAGTTTCTCGATGTCTGATTCCTCCACGCGCCGGTCTAGGCCTACCACAGTAGCGAGTTCTTGTTGCACACGCTTTAGTTCTTCTGGATTTCTCATTAGCTCCGACATTGCCCATTCCATTGCTGATGCTACCGTTTCTGTTCCTCCGAACATCACATCCTGTGTTGTTGCAACGTTGTCAATTGTCAATTATTTTATATATCTTTGTTTTAAGGTTATTGTTAAAGTAGTAACGTTTTTCTTTATAAACAAAAAGTAATAATGTTTTTGTTTTTGTTTTTGTGTTTCACATTTATTAAAATGGAAATAATTTAATTTATATACAGGATGAATAATTTGTAAATAATTTTTAGACTATCAATCATGACGGTTAGATCACTACCTTATTTTATCTTCTTTTTTTTGTGTGGTCAAGCTCCCTTATTTTATCTCTATTAACCATGTTTAAAGTCGTACACGTAAATGATTATGCTGTGCTTGAGAATGAAAATATTTTACAAAAATATAGATAGTGCTTATGAAAATTAAACTCAAATGGAAAATGAAATGTGGTACTAGTATTTGATATGGATTGGGAGAAAATTGAGATTAACACTAACCCACTGAAGTGACACAATGGGAATTCTTATCTTTGAGGGTTCAATTCACACCATTTATTTTTTCTATTATTGACATGAAAGATGTAATCCGAAATATTTGTTGCTGAAAAATGACAATTAATTGAATAGACCGGGTGATCTATGTCTGTTTCTAATATTCTACGTCAAATGTTCCTTCAAAAAAAAAAAAAATCTATGTCAAATGTGATACTTAGTGCTTTTTTATTTTGTTTATAAAAAAATACTTTTTAGATTTCGGTATCTCCTTAGTGCGTTTTTTATAAACAAATGAACCGAGAGCAATTTCCTTTTTCATAAAAATAATTTAACTTCAATACTTCTTAGACAATAAAATTATCATTATTGTCTTTTCTTTTGGTAACAATTATCTTAAGTGTCAAAATTGCTTGAGCCTAATTTTATGAGAAAACTATTTTATACTATTTTGCATCTGGTTTTACTGAAGAACAAGGAATTACACCTAAATAACTTGATCCCATTTTCAATTTATATAATTCAATATATCATTATTTTGTTAATCATTGAATTCAAACTTGAAAATTACAGTTGTGTGTAAGTTTGATGTGGTGTTTACCATTTTCTCTACCTATTAAAAAAAATCCCATCGGGAAAAAAGCTCTGTGTGATTTTTTTGCTTAAAATGTGATATTTTTAGAGTAACGTTTTTTTTTATCATGAAAAGGTTTGTGTATCATACTAAAATAAAAAAATTATCCACATGAATATATATTGTATTGTAATGCATGGCTATAAGATGGTTTGATCCCGACTCCCTGTATATACTAACAATATATTACTTAACAATTTTTTTTGTTGAAAAGAATATATTATTAACAATATTAACATTTGTTTGTTTTAAAAATATACTAGCAACGTATGTTAAATCGTGTGAAGCAAAAATACCTGAAATTACCTTTTCATTCATTTATCCTTTTTGTTGACATTCTAATTAAAATATATATATCACTAAGACTAGATCTCATTGAAATAACACTTTCTTGATTCCGACAAATTGGTTTGGTAGCATTGTATTAAAAAAATTGGTTTGGTGGTAGAAAAGTTGATTATGATTTCATTATCCCTGATTAGAGGGTTAATCACCACAAATATACTTAATTATTTATTACACGTTTGAATTTTTTATTCAAGTTTTTTTTGTTGTCGAAGAAACAAGCTAATTTTTTTGCAGATCTACTTACGGAACCAACCCTCCATAAAATAAGTTATTCACACAATTGTATTACTGCCTTTGTTGTATATATATTATAACACGTAGTTTCATCAAATTGTTTATGAATTTTTCTAAGAAAAACTTTTTTTTTCCGAAAGATTTATAAGAAAAACTTAAACGTTACACCATCAAGTTCTTTTTATAAGAGATGAATGAGTCAATAGAAGTTGATGTATTTAGTTTATAATATGAATTAAATACATCAACTTTTATTGGGCCAAATAATTTTTAAAAAAAGGAAGAAAATACATAACAAGAAAACAGAAGGAATGGTTTTGTTTCAGTTCAAATCGAACACAAGTTTTTTAAAAAATAAAATAAAATTCTGCATAACCTTTTCACTTTTAATCAATTAATTAACTGCACGTACCATGTATATAAAGAAAATTAAACCTAGGTTACTTATAAAAATCTAATTAAGAAAACAATATGACGTGAGTATGACGTAAACATTTAAGTGGAAATACTACATAGTACTATAGTTTTCCTTTTATTTTTATTTTTTAAAAATACTACTACGGATATTGCATATTATATGCAGGGGCTGGGATTCGAACCCCAGACACTCCACTTTTCCACAGTTAAATTGTGTGAATACTTGACAAAAAAAAAAAAATACTACTACGTAAGTATAGGTTTTCTTTTTTTTAAAGTAATTAAGCTACATAGTATTTTTTTTAGGGGAGCTAAATAGTATAGTTTTTTTTTTAAGGGAGCTACATAGTATAGTGATCAAGTATAGCCGTCAAATTTGTCAAAAAAAAAAAGTATAGCCGTCAAATATATTTAAGTGTAAATAAAATTCAGTCAAGTGTAAATTATTATTTGGATCATAGTATAGCCGTCAATTTGGTGGCCTGGGGATTTTGACAAAAGTTAAATATTCCCATCATGTTATTTGGAACGTGGTGGTTTTGGTCATTTGAAAAGAACGAAATCGTCACATTTTTTAGAATAAAGAGGAGAACATTCAAGCATTGTGTGAAAGGGTTAAACTTCTATCTTTTTGATGGTTAAAGTCGAAATATATTAGTTTCGATTATGATTACCAATTTTGGAGGCTCAATCCTATTTTTTGTGTTTCAGCTGTCGATGTAATGTTTCTTGTGTCTGTCTGTTTCTTTTCTTCCGGTTTGTACAATATTTTGACTGTGTGTTGTTTTTTTGTTAATATATCATTCTTTGGCCTTTTAAAAAAAAGTGTAAATTATTATTATTACTTTTTTTTTTATCGTCACTTATAAATATGTATTTCCTTCAATTTAGCCTCCCCAGTTATTTATTCTCATCTTGAATGTTCACCCAAAAATAAATTATTTAGTAATTATGTGTGGTTGAAAATGCAAAAACCTAATTAAAAAAATAGATCCATACCATGATAATGGCTTTGATGTTATCTCTGGTGAGTTTGATGGAGTTATGAAGATCATCCGATTCATTATCAACTTTAGCTTCATCACTGTAAAAAGCCAGCAATTCATCAACCATATCACTATCTTCATCACCACAATCATCACTCACGTTCCTCTTCTTCTCCACATGTTCATCAAAAATCTTATCAATAAAACCATCCAACGCACCACGAGCCTTAACAAGCCTATCATTAAAACCTTGAGGATCAACCCATTTCAAACAAGGTACAAAATCGGCAATATTAAAAGCACCAAACAATTTCGAAAACTCTTGAAGTATCGAAATGAACTCATCTTGTCCTTCTTTCGAACACGACCCAAAAGCCGCGCGATAGATAATATTTTTTGTCAAATTAAAAACCAACTCACCAATGTTAACAGACTTTCCCAAGTTGTTGTTAACGTTGGTGATAACAACTTCAACTTCATCTTTAACGGATTGCCATGACTCAGCACGTTTGCGGCTAAAGAGTTTCATGACACAAAGTTTTCGCATCTGACGCCAAAAGGGACCGTAGTGAGCGAACGCCATGTCAGCACGGTTATAAGTAAGGTAACTTATGGCTACGGTCGCTGGCCGATTTGAAAAGACGCTGTCGTGTAATTGTAACACTTCACGCGCTGCTTCGGCGTTTGAAATTGCCACCATGTGGATAAACCCCATGCGGAGGTGCAAAACCCCGCCATATTGTTTTGCTAAATTTGCTAAGCCTCTATGTGTGAGTTTGTCCAACATGTTCATGTTGCCTATTAAGGGTAACCCTTTTGGTCCAGGTGGATATGGTGCTCTTTTACGAAATTTTGATGCTAAATTTAGTAGTAGAAACAAAGTGAGTGGGAGAACTAAAAATAGAGTTGTTTGGAATTGTCCCAGTGTTGGTAAATCCATGTTAACTTGTGGGTTTCTATTTTTGGTTTCTCTAATAGGTTTTTGGATAGAATATAGAGAGTGGAGATTCTTATTGATTACTTGGTATGAAAGAAATGTGTGTGTTGTTGTTGGGTGATGAGAGTTGATGTGAGATTGCAACTCTAAGGGTTGCTGAATTGTGAGAGATATTATGGGGTCGTATATATAGTTGCTTGAAGAGTGTAAACCTTGGTTAAGAAAAATATATGTATCAATAGATTATATATAATGCAAGTGGACGCAACTAATAAAGCATTTGAGGAAAAAACGTAAGATTGAGATTTGAGGATAGAATAGATATTTAACACACGTTTGATATGCTTGATAATTGGAATTCAGTTTATATGCACTCGGTAAGACTATAACATTACTACGATTGTTGAGGTAATGAACATTGGAAAATTTGTGGACATTGAACATTGCTACGGGGTATGTAACTTCTTCATGTTTGTGAGGCATATGAGAATTCTCTTGTAATGGATTGAGTATTTTATTTTTTGGTTTACCATGATACCAGTACAAATCCTTAAAAAAAAATGAAACTAGCAGAAAGTTTTCACCGTCCGCTAAGTAGTGACTAATCTGCAACAAACCAATGGAACGTATAAGGTATGTTATCTCCTTTCACTTAAGAGTCCGAAATAGAACCACATATTTAAGTAAGTCCAAATCTCTTGCAAATCCGTGGTTTGAGTATCTTTAGTACCCACTATTTTAATAAATTTTAGTTATCAAAAAAGAACTATTGCTACGATTGCAAAGATGGGAACTAGTAGAATAAAATTTATGGCACATGCTAATATAACGAAGAGGATAATGTTTTCTTTTAAATAAAATAAAGAAAAGCACGACAACCTAATTAAAAGAAACAAAAAGTGAAATTTCCATTAACTACAATTAGTAGAATATATATGAAAAGTTTTTAAAAGAAGTATACAAAATAAAAGTGAGAATCACTATCAACTATAATTAGTAGAATACATATAATTAAAAACAAATGTGAGAATCATGTGTGAGATTCATCCCCTAAAAAAATGTGAGAATCATGAGTGAGATATCAATTTATCCCCTTTATTTACAAACTTGATAAATTGAAATCATATGTCAAATTTAATAAATGACACATCTGATAATTTTTTTTATGGCATAGCTATATTATAAAATATACACCATGTACGACATACATCAAAATCTAACGTTTTAATTATTATTGTTTTATTATTAAATGTCTTAATTTTGATATATCTCATTGAAATATCAAATGAATTTTTTATAGGCAAATAATAGTAATGTTAGTAGTTGGGGATGAGCAAATTTGTTTTCATAATTGAGTTTATTGGAAACAACTGTGAGATAGTTGGGTCAACTTCAGATAATATGAAAATTGTTGATGCTCTTCTAGGGTTTGGCCGCGTAAACTAGGGTTTCTGTGTGTACCAGTTTTTTTGGGCCGCAACCACTATCATTGGGCGGTAGCCGCCATTGGCGTGAGTTTGTTTGCTTTTGGTTAGGGTTTAACTTTACATAGACGTGTCTTGAACAATATAAATGGCCAATTGTGCCCTTGCTTTTGTCACACAATAATTCCCACGCAAATAACCAACATTAACCCTAATCACTTTTATCTCCCTATTTTTCCTTTTAACCATGGAAACCAGTCTTGAAGGTCTAACCCTTGAGGATGGTGGCATGACTCTGAATTTGGAGGCTGATGCAACAAACACCACAACCCTTGAGCACGGTCTGATTGGTAGAGTGTTAACGAACAAGGAATTCAAGGTTTAGGAAAATTAAATTCTGCTTATGTTTATGAATACAACTCACATTCCTTAAAAGGAATTCAAGATGATCAAACATCTTTAGACGAATGGTACCCATACCTTGGACCTTGCAAGATGTGTTGTTTTCGGGGTGAACGTCTCCACATATATACCTTCGACACCAAACTATTAAAATACTCTTTTTTTTAGACACATGTGATAAGAGCAACCCGAGCCCAAGACCCAACTCTTTTCCAGTTCTTAACTGTGACTACTAGTGCACTCGCACTCTCATAACCATCTTCTGAGGCAACCACAACTTGAATGGAAGATTTGCTATTTTCCATCTTTTTGAAACTATGAATCTTTCCCCAAAATGCCCATCTTTCTAGAGCCATGAATCTTTCCCCAAAATGCACCAACCATTTTCCAAGAGTCCACTCTTTTGGTTCTCTAAGGTTAACATCTTGACCCTTTGAATCTAACCCTAAAACCCTAAACCTTAAACCTCTAAGTTCCCTAAAAATTTCGTCATTTGGTTACATGAGATTCTGAAAATACTTCAACAAATGGATCAAAGACTACTTATGCAGTGTCGTGATCCCGAACAAATCGCGCCAAGATCTCAAGGAAATACACAATATTGTTGTTGTTAGCTTGCACAATTGCATAACGACTTAACCCAATTACGTTGCAATTTTTTATGAACCAAACAATTCTTCCAACAACATCAATCGCGACAAGAATATTGCTTGCGATCGTGTCACGATTTTGAAGAATTATTGGCATCACAATTTTTTTAACTAATTTGACACATCATTTTTGAGTTTGGTGTAGTCGAATCATTATTGTATATACTACATACCGACTCAAATGCACATATTTTTTGTTTGTCAAGTATCCTAGTGCCGGAACTAACACATTTTAAATGTGAAGAAATGAGATGTTCGAGGTTCAAACCCCAACCTTATATATATTACGCATTATTTATACCAACTAAGTTAAACTCAATAACCCTTGAATGCAGTCTTTATTAAAAGGAAACTGCACAATTACCTTTTTATTTGTTTTCTTAAAGCATATAATATTATAATCTGCTCACGTAAAAAAGACAAGCTGTCGTTTTGCCGTTTTGCTTAATTGCAAGTTACTTAGTATTTGTCACTCTCAATGCAACAATTCATGCATTTGCGTAAGTTAATTAGCATTTTGCTGGAGGTTACGACTTGATCTGTTCTCTGCACAAGTAGTGGTTCGCCGGTCCTTCTTTATGCATTGTTATTATATTTATTATTTATTCAAGATTATACAAAAAAATGTATATTGCCAACAATATAAAAAACTTTTACACGTATTTTTTTTTTTTGGTATAACTTTTACACGTATTTAATAATGTATTAACACATCATTTAATGAATTAAAAATATATAATTTTTTCATATCTCAGTAATTAATTTCACAACACACCATTAAATAAATGTTTAAAATTTTGTTACAATAACAATGTATATATATTAAGCTAAAAATAATAAAAGATTAGTGTGATACCTCTATTTTGAAAGGTAGAGTGATACCTCTTTGTCGCTCAATAGTTTATTTATTTAATCAGGAATCAACAAAAGTGGGGTAGCACTTATGTGACATAGAATTGATGACATTGGTCAATCACAATGTCACGATCCTTGTGAAAGAGAGGGAAAAAAGTCACTTGTGACATTGTGGTTGATCAATGTCATCAATTCTATGTCACGCAAGGACTACCCTTTTGTGTGCGCTAGCAAGTAAGATTGAACACTCACAACAAGCACTCTGTTTTGATTAAGAATTAAGAAACAAGAAAATAATAATTGAGAAGAAAAACCGTAGCTAATAAAAGTGTTTATTTCTATATATTGATACTATAAAATTATTTTACACGTGTATTCAATGAATATGATAAATAATTAGTTTTTGAACATATTAAATGACGTAGACAATACATTTTTTGATATATGTGTAAAATATTTTTATATTGACAGCACATATAAACTAAATCATTGATAAAATGTTGAATAAACCAAAAGTCATAAATATTAATAAAGAAAAAAATTATACTGAACTGCACTAATTCTAATTCTCTCGTTCTTTAGGAGAATGATACATAATCAAGTGTAAAGTTTAATCAATGATTTTTTTTTTGCCAAAAATTGACCCAGTATTTATAAACAATTCGTTATTAATTAAAATTCGACAATCATTTGATCTTAATCACATGATTGTTTGGGGGTTTGTATAGCTCAATTGAGTTGAGTTATGGGTTATGAGTTGAAGGTTCAGCGTTCTAGTCATGGCAAGAAGAAAAAACTAGCTTGATTGTTTGTGGTATATTTATATGGGTAAAAGTTTCTTGCATTCTCATGCGAAAATAATTCAAAATAATTTGTAACCGGATAAAATGAATGCTAGAGTATATTTTACTTCATTACGAAAAATAATTTATATATCTATATTGTAATACTCATTGAGGATTAAATTTTTATAGAAGTGACATTTTTTTTTAACAAGCCAAAATGAGATATATATTAATAACAAAGTGTGAATCATCCCGTACAAGATGTGCTGAGATTGAAACCCACAAAAGTTACAAAGTCACTGATGCCAAAAATGAAGGCATCAAAGAATGAAAAAACGAACCCAAGTTACACGTGGACACTCATGCAATGAAGTAGATGCTTCCACCAATCATGATAGCTATAATGAAAAAACACCTCTTTAGATTTCAGCCACAAGTAAGAGTTGAGTTTCACTTTGTCTGCAAGAATGGAAGGATTAGACATCGTGTTGTTAAAGATACGGTTATTCCTTTCCTTCGAGATGATCCAAATGAAAGCAAACCAAACAACTTTAAAGTATGTGAGCCGATCTCGGCATGCCTGCCATGTTTGAAAATTGGATACAATGGTCTCGAAGCACATATGGATCGACCGACGAAATTCCTAACCAATTAAGCACATGATACCAAACACTGGTCGATATCCTGCAACCTAAGAAAAGATGAGTAGCCGTTTCGGAAGTGCCACAATCAGCTACACACATAATATCACTAGATGGAATTATACTCCTCCGCAACAAGTTGTCTTTAGAAGTGACATTAATAATTCCCAAATAAGTAAAATAAAAATTACATTTCGTGCTTGGTTTGAATTTGCAGGTTTTTCTTCCCATGATATAATCATCCCCAATAAAGATTCAAAGCTTGCTGACATATATATGAGGTAGAAGATAATTATCAAATAAGAGAGTTATTTTATGAGAAAGAAGAGTGTGGACAAAATTAGCGATAAGTTTATATCATAGTAAACGTTGACAGTTCTGAATTTCTGGATTTGTGGATAGATTCAAAGAAAAACAATAGATGATCATGTCTGTAAGTCTGTTGGACTTGGTTCTGAAAGTGAAGTGTAAGACAATGACATTATTCTGTTCCAATAAAGTTTGGATTCTTAATTACAATTAGAATTTTCACTCCGTTTCTCTTTGGTGAAAATTTCAACCATATAGAATGATGATTTTTTTTTTTGGTATTTGAGAATGAAGATTTGAAATATGAGTATCTATGAATAGACGTGCACACACGTTAACCAGATACATACAAGTGTGTGTATATATATTTGGTCAAGAATACATGTATATTTAATTAACGTTGATGTTTATTGAGTTGTGTCATATAATATCGCTGCCCAAACATCATGTTGAAAACATAACTTCTACTTTTTCTAGTACAGTAGTACTCTTGTTGAATTAATTTACAATTCTATGGAGTTGAATTCTACCGCCATTGCATCTTTCTCTTTAGGATTGAGTCATGTTATGAGTCTTAGGTTTAAGTTGTTGTCTTGATAAATTTTAAATACTTTCGAATACAAACATAAAATCCACAAGGTCTTACTCCTACATTCTTTGGAGTATATATGCTATTGTTTTAGCTATGCTTATCTTGTGGCAATTAACTCTTTATTACTTCATCCGGTTCTATGAAAAAATTCATTTTTTAGATTCATGAATAATTAATTAGTATTTAATTTATAACAAAACTAAAAATGAATTATTATTTTATTCATAACCAAACAAAATTCACTCTCATTCTTCTAACTTAAGATTATAATTATTTTTTAACGACATAATATCGCTCAAATCCCTATAGATACAATAATTCAATACTTATTTTTGATACTTCATTGGATAGAATGGGAAACCCACACTAGGATTGTTAATGGTAGTATTATTGATGAGTGAGGTTTATATAGACTGGGAAACCCGGCCAGACTAGGATAAGTAAACAATATAACTATCTTGGATGGTTATGCACTTATCCTTTATAACAAACTAAATCTAACGTAATCAATCAAAATAGTAAGTCTAACTAATACCTCCCCCTTCACTTCTCCCTCTCCTTTCCCGTATTATTTTTTAATACAATTGTATCAAAGACTCAGGAACAAAGCTGGAAGGAGGACCAACAAATGTCAGAGTTCCCCAATTGTTTTCTTTTCTTCTTCATATTAGTATGCCATTATATTTTTGGTTAAAGCGCACTTTTCCCAAGTTTTAAAAAGTTGTGATTTTGGTCTCTTATGAACAAAAATTATAATTTTGTCTCCCTAAGATTTAGCCCATTTGCAATAGTAGTCTTTTTGCAAATTTTGACTTAGTCAATGCCTATGTAGCAGGGCCACGTGTGTAATTATAGGATTTTAAAAAAATAAAAAATCCACATAATCATTTTTGAAATTAAATAAATGAAAATGAAATTAAAAAAATAGAATTTTTTTAAAAGAAAAAACCCAAATACCAACCCATTTCTTCCTTTCAAGTTCTGTCATTAGGAGTTTCGATCAACGACGAACTCTCCGATTTCGATGGATTGCCGGTGAAAAACTTTGGTGGTCCCAAGAAGAGGTGGCGTCTGTCGGACTGGTATTGGAAGTGTTGTTGTGTACAAGTGTGAGTTATATGTCCCACATCGGATAAAAGAGTAAAAGTTGAACACCTTATAAGTAAGAGGACCCATAAATGCATTGCCTTAAGGTTTTGGGTAAGAGTGTGGTCTCTCTCTTTTGCTTGTGCGGTTGTTCTAGCCTCGATGTCCCCTGAGCTCTTCCAGTGACCCAACAGGAAGGTGGCGGAGAGGAAGGAACGTCAATGGTGAAAGTGGGAACCACAAAAACTTCAATCTTTTCACCTAAAAAAGAGGAAAAAAGAATGACAAGAAGGTAATGATTTGGTTATTATCCTTGTCCTGTTCTTCTTCGCTTTGTCTTGGGTTTTCAAGTAAAAGGGGTGTTTGTATTAATCTTCAGAACCAAACAAAAACAGGAACAATATAACTCAACTATGTATGAATTAGATTCGTTTTGTAACCACTAAAAACAATGATTATTTTTTTTTATGTTGTTGTTCATCTATAATCGTTAAAGGAAGGAAAATAGAGAAAGAGATGAGGGAAATAAATGAAGTGTGTTGTTGGGGAAAGAAGAATGATTATATAAATTAAGCTACATAGAACAATTTATTACTTTTTCCACCGTGAATATTGCAGTAGCCAATTCTGATATACCATAACAAGTTATTTATGCATGTGTAAATAAATAAGGATGCATTCGTAATCAGTTGTATAAGTACACATCAATAATAATTTTGAAATTGGTGGAGAAAATTAAAATTTGCAGGTTCACTTAAATATAATCCTTAATTTTTTTTTATGGGCTGGATTGGAATTGTTATGAAGAAATGAATTGAGATTTAGGGTTTTTTTAATATCTTTTTCGGATTTTTAAAATTTTTAAATTTCATTTTCATTTATTTAATTTTAAAAATGATTATGTGGATTTTTTTTTAAAATTCAATAATTACACGCGTGGTCTGCCACATAAGCATTGACCAAGTCAAAATTGGTCACAAGGACTAATATTGCAAATGGGCTAAATCTTAGGGTGCTAAAATTGTCATTTTTGTTTATAGGGGAACAAAATCGCAACTTTTTGAAACTTAGGGGGAAAAGTGCACTTTAGCCTATATTTTTTGGTCACGATATTATTTTCTATCAACTTTATATGATATTCTATAATGAGCCTTTTGTGACTCAATATATTTAGCGTTCAACACTTAAGTTTCTAAGTTTAATTACACTAATCATTAACTTAATTACACTAATCATTAACTAGAATGCATAACAATGAAAAATAAAGTGAAATTTTGTTTGCAATTTACAGAAGAATCTTAATCATCAATGAATATCAATTTATGATTCCTTGTTGCAATTTCCTTCAAAAAAAATTATTTATTACATGCAGTGTTATTCGTGAACTCTTATACCAACGATGTGCTCATGATTTTGTCTTGAATTTATCCTCCTACCTTTGCATTTTGTTGTTTCATGTTTTCTTTCTTTACTATTAAAAAATCTTTTTTAGTCCCGTCATACTCAAGCAAGCCTCAAAGAACTCATCTTTCTTATATCTTTGAAGTTTCTTACAATTTTAGATATATTTTTTTATTTGAGAATATTTTCGGATACATATTAACTTTGGATATAACTTCTTAATTTTTTTTTTTATATACATTATGCATATAAATATTTGTTTTTTCTTTACTATGTTATACTTTTAACAGTGATGCTATTTCTAGCGAAGGAAATCATCACGAAGTCATCATGAATGTATGGCAACCATTGGATTTGCTTTCTTATAACAATACATGGGTTGATGGAAATCATGAAGGTGGCCCACACTGTTAATTAACACGGTCGTGATAACTTCGGGATGCTATTTTTCAGGAAACATAGCATTTTCCTACTTTTAAACTCTCCCTCCCCTAAACTGATTTGCTTCCAACACCATTTTTTTTAAAGAGCCACATTAAAATTTCTTAAAAAAAAATTATTTCTAGTCTGCCACACTCTCTCAGTACAAATTTTATATCCAACTTACTCTTCTCACTCCCTCATTAAAATTTATTTAAATAAAGGCTTCTATTCATGTATGTAAATATGAAGGGTTAATAGTGTTTTATCCCCTATAATATATGACACTTTTGATTTTGTCCCCTGTAAAATATTTTTTTTAGATTCCGTCCTTGTAAAATAAAGATTCTTCAAGATTGCCCCCTGACCCCTATGACTCATCAGAATCTCTTACATGGCGCTCATGTGGATTTTTTTTTTCATTATTTTTTTGGATGCCCTGCGTAAAAAAAACATATTACACGTCATTTATAATTAAAAATCTGAAAATTAATTTTTAGAAATAAAAAAAAATCAGAAAAAATTCAGATTATATTTTCTAATATAATAAAAAACTCTAGAACTTAAATTTTTTTTTTTAAAAATGGAATGTATATTTCGAAAACTAGAAAATTAAATTCAAAATTAAAATAAGTTCAATCTTTTTTCTTAAATAAAAAAGTTTGATTTAATTTTTCTAAAAAAATAAAAATCAGGAAAATAAGAAAAGTTTCTATTTTTATAAAAAAAAATAAAAATAATTTTATTTTTGTAACAAAAATTAAATATTCTGGCAAAATAAATATTTTTTCCGATATAAAACTTTTATTTTTCTAAAATAATAAAATTCTATAAAATAATATAAGTTTTTAAATAAAAATATATATTATTTTTGTAAAAATATTACATATTCTGGAAAATAAAATCTATTTTTGTTTAAGAAATAAATATTCTGGAAAAAAAATTATTTTGAATTTTTTTTTAGAATTTTTATTCCAGAATTTTTATATTGAAATAAAATCTGAACTTTTTTAAATTTCAAATGTGTTTTTCTAATTTACGAAATATATTTTCTAATTTTTATTTTTAAAATTAAGTTCCAGATTTTTTTAACTTTTTGAGAAAAAAAATCTGAACTTTTTATTTTGAAAATTAATTTTTTCGATTTTTTAAAATTTTCGAAAATTTATTTTCAGATTTTAATTTTTTTTCTTTTTTTAATTAAATATGATGTGTTAAATGAATTATACATGTGACCAATGAAAAATAATAAAAAATAAAAAGAAATATCCACATCAGCGCCACGTATGAGATTCTGTTGAGTCATAGGGTTCAGGGGGCAATCCTGAAGAATCTTTATTTTACAAGGGCGGAATCTAAAAAAATAATTTTACAGGGGGCAAAACCAAAAGTGCCCTATATTACAAGGGGGTAAAACACTATTAACCCTAAATATGAGTTACAATAGATTAGATATTCAGTGGAACCGCCTATGAGGAGCTCCAAGAATACTCTAAAATGACTAAGGTGAAAATACAATGGGTATGCTAGAATGAATGACCTTCTCTTGCTTTCTAAGTGCCCTCTTTATAGTCATTACTTTCTTGACCTAATGGGCCTCTCTATGGATCTCCAGGCCCATTGGCAAAATTGGTTACTCCTTCTCTGTGTATCTCATCCGTACATGACACATGGAGCTGGAGCACGTGCAACTTACGTCGCTTGTCCGTGCAGGACGTGTGGTACACCATGAAACACTTCTTATGAGGACCACAACTTTCCCTTGGATAGTAACGTGAGGAAGTGGAGCTCTAGTTGACCTGAAGAAAAGAGCTGAGCAAGGCATGTTGAAGGGTCGAGCTGAGCTGGGCATACTGAAGGGTTGAGCTGGGCTGGGCACGCTAAAGGGACGAGCTGAGATGAGTATGCTGAAGGGACGAGCTGAGTTGGTCATACTGAAGGGTCGAGCTGAGCTGAGCACGTTGAAGGGACGAGCTGAGCTGAGCATGCTGAAGGGACGAGCTGAGTTGGTCATGCTGAAGGGTCGAGTTGAGCTGAGCACGCTGAAGGGACGAGCTGAGCTGGTCACACTGAAGGGACGAGCTGAGCTGGTCATGCTGAAGGGTGGAGCTCTATTGACCTGAACACTCAAGTTGAGCTGGATATGTTGAATAGTCAATGTATAGTAAATTCCATGTGGTATAGTCCTCTATACCAGTCCAACTTCCGTTTAGTTATAATAGCTCGCTGAGTTAATTTTTTTGTGACAACTAGAGTACCCATGGAAGAATGATGGGTAATTTACCTCAACCAATGAACATTCACTTTTTAGGTGGTATCTATGAACTATCTTGACTCCAACAATAAATTGATCATTTTCATTGGTTGGTGGGTAAATTACCCACCATTTTTCAATTGTAATCTAGAAAAAAGCTAATTTTTTTCCATAGCGGATCAAGTGTCAATTGTACATACTACACTAGACTCTAACTCGTGCGATGCACGGGTATCGCACAAGTTTTGAAGAATATAAATATCATATTGATTATACATTCAATACTATGTTATGAAACGACTGCAACAAGGATAAAAAAATGCAAAAAATACATCAATTTAAGCTATTAACTTTGTTTTCTTACCAAATAATATTACCAGTTGTGTTCTTGAATTTCTTCTTTGTTAATAATGAAAAGAAATTGCAATCAGAAAAGGAACCGCTAGGGCATTTGTGACTTTAAAAAAATGTTTTAGCACAGTATATGAATTTTGGAAGCAAAAATATATCAATCAAAATGGAAGTGGCTTAGTGGTGAAAATTGTAAAGTGTAGTCGTATGGTACCCGATTCAATTCCTTGCAAAACCTTTTTTTTCATAAAATTTATTCAAACCAGCCAAAAAGGGCGGTATTAGGGTTAAGTGATAAAATCAACGATCTTTTGAGCAATGCGAAATTAAAGCAATTACCGATATATAGTGGAGTGTAATAGCAAAAAGGAAATGCACAGCAAAAGTTAAAATGAAAACGGTCCACTTGGCCCAAAACTCTATCATACAACAAACCAAAAAAGAAGAAATAGCTAGCTTGAGAAGAAAGCTATAGACAAAACAGAATAAGAAGAAGATGAAGGCATGAACAAATAATCCACCTTCCCATTGGAATCTTCATCACACCACCACTAGCATATCTAGATTGTCCTAAATTTCCAATCGTCAAGCAAAAGGCAACAACACCCCCACACCCAACATCTTCACCATGTGCTTTACGCTATATACATATATAGTTCGGTGAATTTCTTAACTTATAAATGCATTTGCAAAAATAGCTCCAACTTTTCAACCATGTGCCAATAATCAATATTTTTCACTATGAGTATCAGTGTATCACATACATATATAATTAGCAAACATAAGCGCACTAGCTAGTGGCTACTATATATATATATATATATATCATTATAATGAAGCTAATAAACTAGCTAGACTAAAACAAGCTTAATCCATTTGAGACAATATGCTGTGAACGTGGTGGGGACAGATTGCACTAGAAGGAAAATCAATATACTATTCATCATCACTTTAGCAGCCTTATGGAGATATTGTTTGTTTAGTGTAGTGGCAACTAAGTAATGCAAACTAGCTAGTAACTAACTAGTGTAATGCCAAGGGTATAAAAGGGTGGTGTATGTAGCAATATTGTGATACATGCATTATTGGGAAGTGCTTAATAATTAGGCAAGAGATGGGGATTATGAGAGTAGTATTTGCGATGGTTCTGGTTGTTGTGGTGATCGTTGTAAGTCCTTGTTTGGTTAATGGGAGAAACTATTTCCATGAGAAGACAATGAATGTTGATGGCATCAACTCTACCGACACTGATGAAGTTTTACGTGGAGACAGTAGTTTTGTGAAAGATTCACGTGGAAGCAATATAGTGTACTCATCAGAAAAAGTATTAGTTGAAAGGAAGCTCAATAGCAACAATGGTGGAAAAGGAGGGGGTGCTGGAGGAGGAGGAGGGGGAAATGGAAGAAGTGGACATAGA
>Ga0315914_1004120_pt1 | contig 21784 bp, 11 predicted proteins | sample MpolenodulesMG_FD_203920 | JGI IMG/M metagenome (GOLD analysis project Ga0315914, IMG submission 203920) | Medicago polymorpha root nodule microbial communities from Los Angeles, California, United States - elongated nodules | ecosystem: Host-associated > Plants > Roots > Nodule | place: USA...
CAAACAAACAAATTATCTATCAAACTTAAAATGGTAATTAACGTCGAACAATCCAAGATATCGCACTAGTCCCTGAGGAGACGATACATAAATACTTACTTTTGATATATGCAAATATATAGCATCAGCTGAGACCAAAACTTCAAGGCCCCATGATATTGACACCTCTAAACGAAGGTATTGCTGCTGGTGGTGTTGCAGGAAGTTGATGTGCTAATGACTATGAGGGGAAAAAATTAAGGGAGTAGGTTATTGGATTGAGATTGCTGTGAAGCTGAAAAGTATCAATGAATATATTTAATAACGAAATAATAACAGTAGTAGATAGAGAGAATTATAAGGACGATATTACATTCAAAACCATCTCTCGTATAGGAAAATAGCTTAATGTTTTTCATTGATAATCTGAGTGCATTATATACATCAATTTGTTATCACTCTCTTAATGACTAATGAATACAAAATGAATGACTAATTAATACAAATGAATACCTATTAATATTCTTTTAATAATACAAATTACATGACTAAGTAACACATATTCTATCACTCCCCCGCAGTTGATGCGGGAGGTTGTTGGACGCTGAAACTATCCCTAAAATCTTGAAATAAAACCAATGGTAGACCCTTAGTGAAGATATCTACAATTTGATAGTGTGATGCAACATGTAGGACGCGAATGTCTCGATGAGCTACTTTTTCACGAACAAAATGAATGTCCATTTCGATATGTTTTGTGAGTTGGTGCTGGACGGGATTTTCGGATAGATATATGGCACTAACATTATCACAATAAACTAAAGTAGCCTTGTGATTGGGGAGATGTAATTCCAAAAGCAAGTTTTGTAACCAACAAGATTCAGAAACCACATTGGCAACTCCTCGATATTCTGCTTCAGCACTTGAACGAGATAAAGTAGGCTGTCGTTTGGAAGACCATGAGAGTAAGTTGTCACCAAGAAATACACAGTAACCAGAGGTGGATCGTCTGGTATCTGGGCAACCTCCCCAATCTGCATCTGTGTAAGCAATCAATGATGATGTAGAAGAAGAGTAAAGTTGCAGCCCATACTCGCATGTGCCCTGAATATATCTCAGGATGCGTCGAAGGGCGCGCATGTGATCATCCATCGGATTGTGCATAAATAAACATATTTGTTGCACTGCATAAGATATGTCAGGCCTTGTGAAGGTGAGGTACTGTAGAGCGCCAACAAGGCTGCGATATAGGGAAGGGTCTTCAAATAGGGTTCTACTTTTGGCGCTCATCTTTGGTTTAGTATCAACCGATGTAGGACATGGTTTACAAGAAGCCATTCCAGCACGTTCAATAATTTCTTCTGCATATTTTTTCTGAGACAAAAATAAGCCACCAAAATGACGTGTGACAGCAATACCCAAAAAATAATTCAACAATCCCAAATCTTTCATAGCAAACTCGGAGCTAAGGAGTGATATGATAGACTTTCGAAGTTCATCAGAGGAAGCAGTAAGAATGATATCACCTACATACAGTAGGAGGTAGGCCAAATCAATACCTTTTTGATAGATGAAGAGAGAGTTGTCAAACTTACTTTGAATTGGTTGGTAAATGGGAGGAAGGTGAATTGGGCGTTCATTTTGAGGGGTATTTTGGTCTGTTTGGTGAGGGTGTGTGTTGGTTTGAGAGGTGGGCTGGACTATGTGAGGAGATATTGGGGAATGTTCGTTGTTTGATGTGTTTGATGTGGGGGCTGAGGTGTGGTTGTGTGAATAAGCTAGGACGGGGAAGGAGCAGGTATGTGTGTGTCAGTCTCTTCTAACAAATGGTTAATCATATATGGTGATAGACCAATGTCAAGAAAGTTGTAAGATGTGGAAGAGGGAGTATGCAACTTTGAGAATGGAAATTCATTTTCATTAAACAAGACATGGCGACAAATGATAATTTTATTTAAGGATATATCATAACATTTGTATCCACAGTGATTTGATGGATATCCTAAAAAGACACATGGGGCTGAACGTGGTTGAAGCTTATGTATGGTAGTGGACGGGAATAAAGGATAACAAAAGCAACCAAAAACACGTAAGTGAGAGTATGCTGGGTCTTTTTGATATAGGATTTTAAGACGTGATTGGTAATGAAGATTTTTACTTGGTAAAATGTTTAAAAGGTATGTGGCCATTTGCAAAGCATGATGCCAAAAAGACGATGGTAGTGAAGCATGTATTAATAATGTTCTAACGATATTAATAATAGATCGGATTTTTCTTTCAGCTTTACCATTTTGTGGTGACGTATGAGGACATGATAAGCGAAAAGAAATTCCTTTTTCTTCACAAAGTTTTTGAAATTTACCATTTACATATTCTCCACTATTGTCACACTGAATGTATTTGATTTCCCGTTGAAATTGAGTTTTGATATATGCTCTTGATTTTTGAAATGTTGAATAGACTTGAGATTTGTTTGAAATCGGAAATGTCCATAAAAAATTTGAGTAATCATCCAGAAAAAGAACATAATATTTGTGACCTAAAGAGCTCATAACGGGAGAAGTCCATACATCGCTATGCAAAATATCAAATGACATATTTGTAGAATTATGAGAATTAATAAATGGCAATTTAACATGTTTACCAAGAGGACAAGAATGACAAAAAGATGAATTCAAATGCGGAATTTTATTACATTTGATTAATTTATTTTTCCTAAGGGAGTCTAGAATAAGGGCTCCCGGATGACCTAATCGATCATGCCAAATGGAAGAAGACAATGCTGCAAAGGAAACAGGAGACACAACTTTATTGGTGGTGGTGATAGGATATAGCTCGCCTTGACTCTCACATCTCATTATAGGCATCCCCGTCTGAAAATCCTTCATAGAAAAACCAAACGGGTCAAATTCAACAGAAACATGGTTATATGTAGTGAATTTACGAACATAAATAAGGTTTTTGATTAACTTAGGAGCATGTAGAACATGGTCTAATACTAATGGTGGATGAGGGATGGGTGATTTAGCACTACCCAAGCCACGAATTAGAATAGAATGACCATTGCCAACAATTATACCATTATTTTTGGTCAAATTAAAATAAGACGACAAATTACCATTGGTGGATGTCATATGAGATGTTGCTCCAGTGTCCATTTACCAAGACGGATCGGGTTGAGCCATACTCAGAGTGTGCATCGCATGTTCTATGTCTGTTGGACTAGGGGTGCCGCAGTAGTGAAGGCAACTTGTTGAGGTCTTGTGCCAAGAAGGCCTGGTTGCTGAGTGTTGTTTGCAACAATGGGCTTTGCCCAATTATATGAAGGATAAGGGCATGAAGGCATGTTCCATGGAGTCCACTGTTGCCATGGGTTGAATTGTTGCCAAGGTGGGTTTTGACCACGACCACCATTCCCGGAGAAAAATTGACCTCTGCCACCACCAGAATTACCAGTACCATTCTGACCACCTCTGCCAAAGTTCCAGGCAGCAGAGTTTTTCTGATTTTTCTTTCCACGGTTGTTGCGTGGGTTGTTGATGTTGTATCGAGGATACTGATTCCGGTTACATCGGGAGGAGGGTTGGGTAACCGTTTCATCAGGAGAGGTTGGTGTTTTGGCATCAAAAGCTCCTGGTGATGACCGAATTAATGAGCAACTCATTGAATCATAGTGAACTCCTCGAGTTCCAATCGCGATCTCGCGATTGCGAAAGTAGGTAGCGGGTCATGTTGTTGAATATAAGCAACAAAACCGGCATACGAATCTGTGAGCCCGGAGATCATTTTTAGGACCAATCGGGTGTTAGTGACAGGAGAGTCAACATTTTCTAGCTGATCGGCTAAAATCTTCAGGCGAGTGCAATAGGCTTTGGTGGATGGGAATTCTTCAAGATTGGTGTTGGTGAATTGATTTTCAAGGTGGACAGCCCTCGAATGTTTGTTGTCGTGAAACAACGAAGAAATTCGTTTCCAACATTCTTCAGCTGAGTCATTGATCACAAGAACGGAGTTAAGAATGTCTTGTGATACATTGGCGTACATCCATTGAAGGACGACCGCATCGAGCCTGCTCCAAAGATCAGGATCATTGGTTTAGACATCAGTGGCGATCTGCATAGCCTTCACATCAGTTGGGGGGATGATGTGATCAAGCACATTATGAACACGTGCTTGAACCATGAAAAGGGCAGACCATGAAAGGTAGATGCTTGAATCATTGTCCAAGGTTACGGGAATGATAGACTTCACGTTGTTGATAGTGAAGGCCGAGTGAATTTTTGATGATGGTGCCGTTGAGACAGATGTGCCTGTCTCGGGAGAGGAATTTGTTGAGAGGGGTTGATTCAGCTGTTGTGGAGGTAGCCATGGATGGCAGTTGATAGCGGAAGTATAAGGAAGAAGAGGTGGTGGTGGGCGGCTAGGAGAAGTGGGAGAGGATCTAAAACCTAGCTGATACCATATAGGGAAATAGCTGAATGCTTTTCATTGATAATCTGAGTGCATTATATACATCAATTTTCTATCATTTTCTTAATGACTAATGAATATAAAATGAATGACTAATTAATACAAATGAATACCTATTAATATTCTTTTAATAATACAAATTACATGACTAAGTAACACATATTCTATCATCTCGTGTTTGCATCAAATTGATTTGCAGTTTCTCAATCCTTTTATATATGGATATAGCTTCTTGATAATCTGCATATAGTCAAGGATTTGACTTCATCGACATAAACCGTAAATCAATTTCATTTGTAGATGGATCAAAGCATATAAAGAAAGGGTAAGAAATAAAAAAGATTGGAATGCAAAAGTAAAATAGTTCAGGTGGTAGAAATTGTAGGTACAAGTTATAGTCAGAAATTTTAAATGATACTATCACTGGAAAAAGAATTAGAAGGTTCTTTTGATAGTGATTTTATTTCAATTGCAATTTTATTTGTATGTTCCTTGTCCCTAACTAACCCACATTCTTGGCATTGGAATGCTTTTGCATCTTCAATTTAAACAGATCAAAAAGAAAGAAAAAACAAAGGTCAATAACACATAGTGGGTCGTTTGTTTTTTTAACTCAGTCTCGAATCCTTAGGTGTCAATAGTTCTCGTGTTGGACCAATCCATACAGAGCTTTGCTCTTGCTTCAATGGACCCTCTGCAAGTGGATGATGAGATTGATCCCTATATTAGTCGGCCATTAGGCCGGATGCAGAGTTTCTAAAAATACAGACTACAAAATCAATAGCCTGTAAAAGATTATAGTAATCCTTCCCAGCCACATGACATTTACTAGAGCCATAGGCAATGGCATACCAGTTGTACGGAGCAAGAGACCATCACATTTTACATTTTTGCATCTGTATCCTTCTAGAATTGTATTTCCTCGGACATCATCATATTGACCCTTCAAAACTAACTTAATTGAATTTTCCAATAACATCATGCCGATTTTAGCCAACAAGAAACTCTAGCAGATCAAGTGATATAACACTGCACTTTAAAATAGAGGGGACAATTGTGAAACAATATGGTTAAATCCGAACTCTATACACAAGTTTTGTTGAGCATGCAAAAACAATCTTTAAATGACATTTCTTGCTCCATAAGTGAACTAAATATTGCAATTGGTAACTTCTACTTAGGCGATATGAAAAGAAATATATACCTCAGTTCCTTTGGGTACATGTTACAAAGCAGGTACTGATGCTATCTTTCCCTCAAAAACCAACACTGAATTGGGCAAGCAGCTATATGGTAAAATCGTGATTAGAAGAATAACAAGAAATAGAATAATAAGACGTTACTTTGTCATTTTATTTTTCATAATCCATAGAAATTGTAAAATAAGATGTTACTTTTTGAACAAAAAATGATTTAGTGGTTACCTGTGATTGATAATGGAAACAACATGATACAATCCAGTTCCCACAGGTCTCAACTCATTGTCACAAATGTTATGAGCATTACATGCAAACATGGAGGAACAAAAAGATCTTTAGAGATGTTTTACGACAGAATCAAATCCACAAAAATGTCATAACCGTATCTAAAACAAAATGTGTAAATCCCCATAAGCTTAACCTTGTTAGTGGTCTGTAATCCCCATATCGTTATCAACTAATTTATGTTTTGAAGCATAAACAACCTTGGAAAAAAAAAATCTGCAATCTTTTACTATTGATTTCTGGCCCTCCTCAATGTTTCAGGTTTGATTCTCCTTCATGCCTATTTGGTTGGGCTAGTTTAGCTTCTTCAGTAAAAATATTGATTTCTGGCCATTGTAGTATTATTAAGTGTACAAGATTAGTCATATGTGCATACATCACCAACTCAATTTTTATTTAGCTGCAAGGTGTTAATATTTCTGTTGGAATTGCAATACACATGTTCCAACATTTCTTCTACCTTCCGTTTATGTGTTGGAGACACGGAAACTAATATTCATTTCCTACTGCTTTGCCCGCGAGCTGTGTCAGTTTGGCGTACGTGTAGATTCCCGGAGGTTCCTAAAAGAATTCTTGAGTCAGATAGATTGAACATTTTAATTGCCTTGCAAAATATGGTTTTCGAAGTAGGAAACATAGCTACTTTGATTATGTGGAACTTGTGGTGTACAATGAATAAATTTGTTTTTGAAGAAACTAAGATTGTGATTGATTCTACAATTGATCCGATCTTTTCCCAGCTCTATATCTCACGACGAGCATTTGGTAACTCGAAGTTTGTTGGAAACATGCTTACAACAATACTTTGACACTAAATGTTAATGGCAGTGCGTTAACAAACCCGAGACGAACATATTATTTTGGTTAGGTGCGCAACTCTGATGGACATTTTCAGTTTGATTTTTATTGTAGTATGAGTTTTTCAATCAATATTTTACATACAGAGATTCAAGTGTTGTTAATATGAATCACTCTTTTTTTTCTAACACCTTTCATGTCGTACAATTAGTGGCGAAGAAAACTCTGAAGTTTCATCAATATGGTAACCTCTTGAAATTAATTCAAAGCGTTCTGATTGAGGATTGAAATATCTCCATCAACCACATCCTCGGAGAAAGAAACTCTTGTGTGGGTATTCTTGCCAAAGCTAATCATACAAAATCTCTTATAATGGTTCACGAGTCATTGTCTTGTTTTTCGTCCGCGTTGTTACCTGATACATTAGAAGTCTCCATTACTATGTAGTAGTTTTATTTTGCCAAAGCTAATCACTCATTAACAAGACCGTTTAATTTATTTATCTCTCGTGTAACTTAAAAAAGCCGAATTTTTATCTTCCTCTCATGTAACTAATAAAAAGACGAACGACAACCCACGCAGTGCACGAGTGAAGTATTCTATAATTTTAAGATTAGCCTAAGTACAAGAGCAACCACTAGGCCAGTGGATAGTTCTTGAATGTTGAAACATATTGATATTGTATACCTCGAGTAATAATTATTAAAGTTGGAGACAACAACTCCCAAAATTTTGCGCCAATTTTCTATAAATAAAATGCTAGTTATAAACAAAACCAAAATGCTAGTTGTGCCACGTTTTCAATATTGCACATTTACAAATTTAATTTATTAGATTAGATAGATAGATACAAAAATGTACTTATATGAGTATAATAATATAATGGGAAAAACTAACTTGTGTTCTTAAAGACACATCTTAATGAAACCAAAAATAAAAATATAGTATTATAAATAGTACATTTAACATCTAAAAAAATTATCTTCTCAACGCAAAATTTATTTTTCATTTTTTTTATTAGTTCTTAATTTATACCTTAAGGAGAACACAAGTTAGCATGACCAAATTATTAGCATTTTACTTGATTATATACACGTATTTGAAAACGAATCCTAAAACTATGATGTGAATTATTAGAGCGTGATATAATTTCTTTTATAATTTACTAGGTATGAAATTCATTTAGTTCTGTTAATTTTTTGTCAAAAAAATGTAGGTATGTTAATTTATGTGGCAATATTTTCTTTTGTGTCATTAATTTTTTTAAAATTTTTTTTGATCGAGTCATCTGTTTAATCCAAATTTATTATAGAAACCGAATAATACGATCAAGTCATCTATCTCAATCATTCAATTTAATTAGCAGTGCAACCAGTAATCCAATGGTTTGATCAAATGCCCTTACCAAGTCAACAACTGAGTCTGTACTTAAATATTTGTGTTAGGTGGAAGATTCGATAATTTTAGGTATCAATTTCCATGCAAACGTAACCAACTAATGATTAAGAAATATGGTTAGTCTTATCAAGTGAGCTAGGCATAGGCATGGTATGATACACAAGCTTGCAATAAATCTCATTGTCAAGTGACGTGTGTATGTTGGATCGCACAAGTTTATTTTCATCCTTAGATCAACCAATCTTACTATTAGATCAAGTGCAACATGATGTAACTTATTAGATCAATCAATCTTACAAAATAAGGGACAAACTAAATGCGACTAAATTGACACACTCATTGGTTGTCATTAATCAACATGCTTTGAAATGGAATTGGATTTCAGAAATACAACTCTCTTTCTTTGTTCACCTTGCATTTTATTTTGTTTTTCTTAAAGGTCAAAATAAAATATATTACCAAATCAAATAAGTTCTTACAACACAAGATGTATCATAACAGAAATAAAGATAGTTACACAGTTACATTACACAATAAAGGCAAAAAAGAAGAAAAAGAGAAACTAGTTAAGTTACAGCGGTCAGACAAGGAATAGGGTACGCCTCCAATAATGGTCGTCAAAATCAAACGTAACATATCTCGATTTCAAGAAACTTAACTTTTTCACTTAAATATTACAAGTGGTCTTTATTGTTCAAAAAAAAAATGCATCTATCTATCTCTTTTCAAATAACCAACACAAGTGATAGCCAAATAATATGAAAAACCATTCGAACATGTTTTGAGAAACCCCTTAAACCGCAAAATTGAGAAAGATCATGTTATGATAAAGTGCCATAAAATGCCGATGAGATTCCTAGTCGGCTTGATATTAAAGGCCAAAGGTTACTGTAGAAATCACATCTCATGAATAAATGATCATTTGCCTTCAAGAGAACCACTTACTAGAACAATTTTGAGCATGAGTAGTAATAATCCTTCATTGTGCCAAATTGCCTTTAGTAGGAAGATAATTACAAAGATCCGTCATGCAAAGATATATTTTTAACCGAACCTCTTTTAACCACACAACATAGTTGTTATCAGAAGAAGTATTGACATCCATCACAGTTATGTTGTTATAAGCATTACTCACCGTGTAACACAGAGAATCGTGTAACTTCTAAACCCAATGATCCTCCACACACACCTACAAAACAATTGATTTTAGCAGCTCAAGACAATCCCCCATATGCTCATCCTCCCATGCGAACAACCGCTTGCGCCACTATCACGCCTCTTCATTCACCCCCACCCTAGAGAATGCGTTTCAACTACTGTTGCTTATCAGCTAACACAAAAAGCCTTATGAACCTTACATTAAAAGAAATACAGCCAACCCAAGGTCCCGCCAAAACAAAGTATTGGACTCATCCCTTGTCACACGCCAAACATTATCAAACAACCATCGTCCCTCTCCCAAACCTACACCCTCTTTGATCTTATTTAAATTCTGCTACCACACTTATCCTCATCCTTCCCCATATCTTAATTGCCCTCCCCTTCATAACGAGCACATAACACCTCTTTCATCCAACACCCTACAACTACATTTATCAAGTAATGTTATGTTAAACTCTTTTAACTCCATTTTCTTTTTTCATAAAAATTGTGTCCTATTTAATCCATGAAATTTCTCTAAAATCTTTGACACCCCCCCAAAAAAAAATAAATAAATAAATAAATAAAAATATATGCATTAAAAATAGATTCATGACGTATGATATCTAAGGGAGTCTTGAAGAACGAAAGAAAATAGACTAACATAGAGGATGCCATAGACAAATTACGACTTTTCCACCCTCACATCCTACATTTAATCTGATGAATCAAAAGATGTTAAAAATTAGGCTTAATTACGAGAATCACCATCAATAGGCGATCCTAGATACAAAAAAATTAGGGCCCCATATTTAGAATTCATAACAGTAGCCATCTCTTGTAACCAAGAATCATTTACATTCACCCCTTAGCAACATACTTTTATGGAAATTGACCTTCAGACCAGACTACGCTTTAATAATAAGAAGAATGTTTTTCAGGGCTCGAACGTTAGCGCAAGGCTTAACTCCAACCATCAATGTGTCATCTGCGAATAGTAGATGAGAAATTGAATCAACAACTTGCATGCCAACACTATAACCAGTAAACAAACCAGCCTCCACTGTAGCCTTCATTGAAACATTTAATAGCTCTTTCTTTAAACTACGCGCGTTGTCCACCATCTCATTAGCAATGAGAATTCCATCAAGAATTTGTCGACCAAGCCGATTGATAATCAGTGATGATACTACCTACAATTTTTTTCTATTAGCAAGCACCTTCACCAAAATTTTATACAAACATCTAACCAAGGCTATAGGCCAAAATTTTGATGAAGTCCGCACCATCCAATGCTTGTTTTTTTCTTTTTGTGTTTTTTTTTGTAACAAAATAAACTAAGGCCATGATTATTAATTGACCCGTCCAATGGCTCATACATGGATGACTACAGCTGACTGCACCAAATATTGACGATGGTGAATTCCTGATCCGCTTAAATAAATATCATACACCTTAACTAATTATTCTCCTTTCCACGAGATTCCGTAATCAAAAAGAAGAAAATTGTTTTTATTAGAATGACAAATTTAACTCTTGTGATAAACAAATAGGTATTATAAAAAGATTCATTCAAACATAAAAAACACATGGTTTAGCTTGTAGTTGATAAATGGTTTAAATATAAGTATACTAGGTAGTCCCAACCAACTCCAACATCTAGCTAGCATCCTATGTTTAGATTCTTGTAGTTAACCTTAACCACTTTCTTCTCCTTCCTCATCATCAATCATAACAAAGATGTTGAAGAACTTAACAAAAGACCTCACCACTGCAGTTCATTCCACCATTCCAGTCATAACCAATATTGCATCCTCACCAGACTCTTTGTTGCAAGATGTTTCTCAAATCATTTCCTCAAACACTTCCAAAATCATATCAAACACTACTCCTTTAGAGACTATCAACACCATTTCTTCACACATTTCAAAACCACTCACCACAATCACAAACACTACTCCATTAGAAACTATCCACACCATTTCGTCACACATTTCATCACCACTCACCACAATCACAAACACTAATCCATTGGAAACCATCAAATCCATTTCCTCAAACATTTCATCACCACTCACCACAATTATAAACACTACTCCTTTAGAAACATTCAACACCATTTCCTCACACATTTCAAAACCACTCACCACAATCAAAAACACTAATCCATTAGACACTATCAAAACCATTTCCTCACACATTTCATCTCCACTCACCACAATCACAAACTCATTAGTAAATCCCCTCAACAACCTTGTAAACCGAGTACCTCTTGCAACATGGTTTCTTGGAAAGGTTCAACAGCCTGTCCTTGCTCCAACTCAGATCACATACACCCCTTTATGGCTTTTCCGTTTCACGGTGATTCTCGTTCTTGCTGGCTTAATCAGCTCAATTTTTATGCCGTTGATCATCCTAACTAGTCCCGTATGGATTCCAACTGCCACACTTTTCTTGCTCTTCACCGCAATGTTTTTGTCTGTTTGTGGATTTGTTGTTGCTATGGTGGCTATCCTTTTTCAGGCTTACCGCTACTACATGCGACGCCACCCGCAAAGCAAATGAAAAATATCTCAACATGGTTTTAAATTGCAGTCCGCAATTAAGGCCTCGATTTAAAAATAAAATTATATTTCTGTGTTAACTAAATCAACTTCTTTATCTTCATGTTGCTTCTTTTACCAAAAATTCGATGTCAATGTCTAAATTTGCTAAGGATAATGCAGCATACTTTGAATTTCACTCTACTGTGTGTTTGTGAAATCACACGCCACAAAGCAAGCGCTCGTGGATCCCTAGGTGCAATGGCCTGTATACTTCTCACATCTCAATGTTATCAAAGGATCTTCCTGCCATGTGACTAAGCTCTCACTGCATTCATCTCCTTATACTTTAGGCGTTTCGTCAAGTAATAATTCTGTCATTTGTAATAAAAAGCACCCTATGATTCTACTTTGGTATCAAGTAAATCCATTTGGTATGCTGGCCAGGCCATATATGCTATGGTCAATTTGTCAAAATTGTAATTTCCATTTGTAATATACCAATTGCTAGTAAAGAACTTTATGGTTTTTGTAATTCTTGCTGTGTTGGTAAATCACTTCGATTACATACTCCACTTTCCATTACTATTCATTCTAAATTATTTGAAGTAATTCACACAAAATTATGGAGCCCTACTCCTGAGCCATCACATTTTGGCTACACCTTTGTATATTCTTTGTAGATGCTATTAGGTTTTTATATATTGGGTCAAACTCATCTTTACAAAATCGACTTGTAAAGTGAGGGGTGTCTCTTTAAGTATAAACTTCAGTCAGGTCTTATTTTAACATATGTGGAACCTGGTTTTTCCAATACACCCACCCACTCACGTTTGTGGATATAAACGGTGGGTGGTCTGAATCGATAGACTTTGATACCATATTAAGTTTTTATATACTGGGCATATAATCGACTTGTAAGGTGAGGGGTGTCTCTTTATAAATTTTAATTAGACTTTATCTTCCACAAAGTTTAATTGGCTATATTTCCTCAAATTTGATCCATTATATGCTTTTTCTCGTTCCTATAGCCTTAGTCAAAAAACAATTTTCTACCACTATATATAATGAGTTCAATCTGATCAGAGTGGTGAGTTCAGGTCCTTTTCTAAATTGCTAACCGATTTAGGTATCCTATATAGAATAACCTGTCCTCATCCCTCTCGTCAAAATGGTATGATTGATAGGAAACATAGACAGATAGTTGAGAGTTGAGACTGGTCTAACATTACTTGCCCTTTGAATGTAAAGTTTAAGAAAATGATCATTTGAAAAAAATTAAAAATTTAGATCACATTCAGCTCTGAAAAAACTTAACAAAAATGTAGTTACAGATAAAGACTAAATACTAAAACTTATCTTTATGCACACTTGCCTTGCTTCTTGTATTTCGGGGTTCTTGCTTTCACTACTGCTACCTTACTGATAAAAAGATTGATTATCTCCGTTCTTGCTGGCCTAGTTATCTTGATTTCTATGACATTGATCATCCTAACTAGTTCCATTTGAATTCCAATGGCCACGGTTTTTATTGTTATGGTAGCTGCCCTTTTTTAAGCTTATTACTAGATGGGACGGAACATATGTAGCCGATGAAAAGGATCTGAATCCTCTCCTAGATGCAACGATGCAACAAAGTTTTCTTTTAACAAGGATATCCTACTTCGAAACTGATTCCTTCCGGTTATAAGTGACTACTAGGGTGATCTCAGCATTTGATTATGTGAATTTAGAACTTCTTGACTTCAAGGAATTCGGGTCCATTTACTACTTCAAGGGGTAGCACTTTTTCACACTGTGAAAAATATAGTCTTGGAGGCAGTAGAGGAGGGATACTCTTGTGAAAACATGCATGGAAATGAGAATGAAGGGAATAAGTGTTTGAGATAAGAGAATGAAAAAATTTCATGATAATCTAAGATTCATGATCTATATGATTATCTAAAACAATTCAAAGAGATAAAGGGAATAAGTGTTTGAGTCTTTGAGATAAGAGAATGAAAAAATTTCATACTTTAGAAAAACAGTGAGTTATGAGTTATAAAACTTTTGATAATATAGATGGAGTAAACTTATTAAAATTACGGTGAAAATACTAGTGAATCGATTCACATATTCACAAAAATATGGAGTGAATCAGTTGATAAGATTGAAAATTACCTTTTATAAAACAATAAAAAAAAAAATCAGAGTGATTCGACTAATACCACATAGAGTGAATCGATTCAAGTAAAGGTAAATAGAGAGACATTCCCTTTTCATAGATGAATAGTGAATCGATTCATACAACATGGAGCGAATCGATTTAGGTTAACAAAGAGTTCTCCTTTTTGACAAAACTTGAGAGTGAATCAATCCATATGCCCATTTCCAATAATAATTTGATATGGACGGACCTTCGAATGTTGAAAGTTTCTGAATTTAAGTGAAGGACGTGAGTCCGGGTACCAATTAACAAAGCCTGCAAAATCTGAGTTTGCCATTAGAAGACATGAAATTAATTATGTGGTGGAAAATGATCGGAATGAGGAGGCATTGAGAGTTGGAAGGTGAGGCATACTATGAGGAGGAGGGCTACACTAACTCAAATAGTTGCAAGGCCAATAGGCCATGGCATGGGGCATGAATGTCAATGTGACTGCCATGGCATAGGAGTTCAATAAAAATTTCCATTGGCCAGAGTGATACGAAGATTAAATCTAGTTATCTTTTTTTTTTTTTTAGGGGAAATCTAGTTATGTTATAAAATCCAGAATTAGATTTTGTTTGGCTAGCTATTTAAGTTTTTATTTTTATAAATACTAGTTATTTAAGTTAGTTTCTAATTAACTTCGTTAACTAATTGAAAACGTTTAATTGTGTTTGTCTCAATGATTTATACTCCGTTTTATTTATTTTTTTGAAAACATTTTTTATGATACGTGTGTAACTGTTTATTATCACCACAAAACTTAGCGGCCGCTCCAAACCCTCCTTTTCACTTCTCCGTTGTTCATCATCTTCGACCAAAATGGTGGTTTAAGGCCAATATTTTGCCCTAAATCACCCATATGTAATTTGTTTTTCTCTACTTTTTTGTTTAAATAACTGATTTTCACTTATATTTAATCTTTCTTTTACGATTACAACGTCTTAGTCCGATACATTGTTTTGTTTGTTGTCTTTGATGGAGTGTTCTTTCGATTAGATTAGCTTCGATCTAATGTAAATTCAACAATAACTTTGGCAACTTGAATGTCATAGATCTTGGAGGCATGGGATACTCCGTTCACTTTAATATCGTCGTATGTGTAGATTTTGTCATATTTGAAAGCATTTTTCCGTTGTATTTTTTATATTGGTGTTGTGAGTTTGTTTGCAGATTTATTCTTTTTTGTCTTAGCAATCGAAGTGCCCGAAGGTGTACAAACGGCTGAATTTTTATTCGAAAAGGGCGCATTTGATTCAATCGTACCACGTAATTCTTTAAAAGAGGTTTTAAGTGAGTTATTTCATTTGCATGATTTCTTTCCTTTGACTCAAACTGAAAAATAATTCAGACTCTAATTTCATTTTTTTTTTCAATTTGGAACTTCAAATAGAATTATAATTATTATTATACAAAAATCAAATTAGAACACAGTAATAAGATAAGAATCGAAAAATACTAAGAATAATAAAAACATTTATTATTTATTCTTAATTCTTAGTATTTTTCGATTCTTATGTTATTCATTTTTTTCTTTGATTATGGATTTATTATATTATATACTTAATTTGCTCTCACTCGAGATATTATAGTGAATGAGTTCTCTTAATTTAGACCCAGAGAAAATGTATGTGTTTATTTCAACTTGCTGATAAGAAGATGTGCGTCTATAAAGAAGATACAATGTTAGCAAGAGATTATGCATTTTTAAAAATAATGAAAATAACTTTTTGACATTTTCATTGTTTTTTAAAAATGCTCACAATTATTCAATTAAAAAGTCTAATACTTCTTTATTTATTATTTTTAATAGTCGAGTGGTTAGAAATTTACCTCTTACAATGAATAAATAGAAAATCTGGGATTTGATATTCTTATCAACTGAAATAAACTCACGAACAAGTCTAATATCAACAAATAAAATTAATACAAATTTTAAGATATGAAAATAAAAAATATTTTTATAATATTAAAGAGATTTAAATCTTAAATTTGTTTGCGTCAAAAGTATATTCTAAGCGTTGAAAAATAACTTAGCAACATCTTGTCAAGCAATGACCCAAATTGGGGTTTAATACGAATTTTGTACTATATATAAAATCAATTCATTTTTGGGGTTTTAAACTTTTTGGTTAATTCCAAACATTTATAGAAGGTCAATATTTTCTGCTCCTTAATGAAATTGTCACTTTACTTTATAGTAGAGCTTAGACAAGTTCAATTTGCTTTACTTTAAGAGAGGTTAATCAGTGTGTGCATATGATTGTTCATTGTGATAAATTGGCCACTTTCATTCATATTGTTCCAAGTCTCATAGCTTCGTGTTTGAAGTTTCTAAGCATTTAAAATATTAAAGATCAATATTGAGAATATAGAAATGTGGTGAGGCAAGTTCAATCTTTTATTCAATTGTGTGTGTGTATATAACATATATATTTATATATATGGTATAAGATGAATTCGTATTAAACGTTTTAATGGGTCACTTTCAATCATATTGTTCCAAGTCTCATAGCTTCAATGTTCGAAGTTTCTAAGCATTTAAATATAAAAGACCCAAACCCCCCCTTTCTCTGTGTACATAAAGTACAGCACTAATATAAAACGAATTCGTATTAAACGTTTTATGTCACTGTCACAGTTAGCCCAAATTATATCAAATCTCTTTTTCTATGTTTTTCTTTAACAAACCCCCCCTTTCTCTTTTTCTATTTTTATTTTGTTGTTATCGTTCTTGATAAATGAGTTTCTATGTTTTATCATGCTGCTGTAAGATGTAAAATGTTCTTTTGACATTTGAAATATCCTATAAATAATTGCTTGGTTTTCTTCTTGCTGAATTGATTTTGATGAGTTATTCACTTTTATATGACTAGGTAGTATAAAAGATGACGCGTTTGTGTGTGATTTAATACGTTTAAAACCCTTCAACAAAACAAGTAAAATGGATATGTATAGGTTGCTTTAGAACAATTTGTGTGTTTGCTAAATAAAGTTCTAGTTTTTGTGATTTTGTTGTAAAATGTTCATTTGAAATTTGTCATATACTGTAATGGGTATTGTCAAATAATTGATTGCATGGATTTCACTACTAAAAAAACAAAAATTAGTGAGGGAAAACGTGAAATCCCTCTCTAATTCCGTCACTAAATTTTGTGACCAAAGAATTTGTGAGGAATTTCATTTTTTCCGTCACTAATTTTCCTCGCTAATTTTGCTTTTTCTAGTAGTGTTTCATCTCGCTGAGCTGATAAAAAATATTAATTTCACACATAAATCTTGAGTAAACTTTTCAAGCGATTTAAGTTTCTTTTTCTTAAGGACCAACATTAAAACAACTGTTCTACTATAAATACTAGAGCTCAAAGATCATATTTGGAATAGAAATACAGGAGAATTTGAAATAAGTAGATCATTTGATATTTCAAACTGTAACTTCTAAACACCTATCATGTCGAAATGCAACAAATCAGTTTTTCTTGGCAACGGTTTATTGTGCATTAGCATTAAGGATGTGTTTCCTCTTTGATCCGCTAAAAAGTAAGTATTTGACAAAACATACAAGACAGAATAACACAAGGCACAACAACATAAAACAAACGTTTATGGTATTGACCAATTTTTTGTGGAGAAAATGCTATTTTGGTATTGTTGAAATTTAGGGTTTGATTCATCCTTACAAAACCAGCTTTTAAGATGAGGAGTGTCTCCTCTTATAAACTCTTATCAAGAGTCTTATCTATCTGACGTGGAACTTGGGTCTTTCCCGATAAGTATTTTAGACAACTTTTATCTTGGGCAAAAATTGTGATGCAAGAGACAAGAATTTCAGTTTTTATCTTGTCCCTTGCCTGCAACTTGTCATGTTTCGAAACAATTTTACAAATCAAACACTCAACAACTGAAGTTGTCATGTTTTGTCCTTTATTTTCTACCATAAAAATGATACAAAAGAATTCATTTTCATTTCACAAAAACTTTTACTGGATAACACATTTGTCCTCATTTGATAAACATCTTAGTGGATGTTGCTGAAACGAATATGTATGTAACTCACTTCTATTTATAAATAATAATATTTCGTTTTTAATCTTTATTACCTCCCCTCTATAGTTTACAATTTCCTTTTTTTCTTCTATTTTTACTCTATCACGTTTTTTGCGATTTTGCCAAGTTTTGAGACTTATGTCTCGACAAAAATTTTGGCCCGATTTTGCACTAAAGGAGAAAATCATAAACATATATTTCAGCGTATTTTTGGTTCCTAATTTTGAGGGTTATATTTTTCTATAAATAGAGATCATGTATCAAATAAAAAGTAGTAGAAGAACAAGCCAACAACAAAATTAGGTTTATAAAGAATTCTATTGGCAACAAACACTAGGGTTGGCATTGATTCACTTTGAACAATCACTATTAGGATTGAGTCTCTTGGTCACGGGAAGATATTTGTGACTTTGGGTTGAATTAGGTTTGAAGATTGATTCTTGTAACCCTTTGAAATTCTTTGTAAAATTACTCATCATTATAGTGGAACAGAGAGTTGCTCTCTCCCCCGTAGTAGATTAGTATTAGACCGAATTTGGTAAACAAATTTTCTTGTGTTCTTTTCTCTTGCTGTTTTATTTTTGCTTGAGGTTATAATTGTCACTCACGTCAATGTTGGTTGCTTGATTATTTTGCTCCACACATCAAGTATTTTATTGGTATTGAACGATAAAAAGTTGAACAATTTTTGGTTTTATCCGATTTTTTATGGACAAAATACTATTTTTGTATTTTAGACAACTTCTATTTGGAATAAAAAGTTGTGATGTAGTTTAATTAGAAACATAAATTTCAGTTTTTGTCACGCCCTTTGCCTCAGTTTGTCATGTCCCCAAAACAATTTTACAAATCAAACACTCAATAACTGAAATTGTCATGTTTTGTCCTTAATTTTTCATCAGATCAAACACACCCTAAAATTTAAAGTACAAGAACAAACTTGCAGAAGAAGACTCTAAAGAAATTAGAGAACACATATGCATCTCACAAGTTAATTTATTTTTTTTCTACAAATATATAGTAACATCAAACTCTAGCAAACAAGTTTTTGTGGAATGAAAATGAATTCTTCAAAAAAAAATCAAACTCTAGCAAAAGAATTCATTTCCATTTTAAAAAAACTTATTTACTAGAAACACATCCGCCTTGATTCAATAAACATCTTAGTATCTGTTGTTGAAAATAACGATCTATGTAACTCACTTCTATTTATAAATAATAATATTTCGTTTTTAATCTTTATTACCTACCTTCTAGTTTACAATTTAATTTTCTTCTTTTTTTTTTTTTTACTCTATCAACGTTTCTTGCGTTCCAAACTTAGGACTTGTTGTCTCAAGCCTATCAACTAAATAATCTAATTTGAGTCTTAATTAATTATTCGTGTTCATTTTTGAAGAAGAAAAAAAATCACGCCAATAAAATAAGTTTTTGTACAAAGTATATGTGGAGGTTTTCTTTTACAAAAGAAGACATGTGTGGAAGTCAATAAGTGCTAAATCCTTTTTCCTTTTCTACATCTTATTCACTTTTATAAGACTAGCTAGTATTTGGCACTGTCCCAATCAAACGTTTAATACGATTTTTATACTATACATTGACCCAAACGATCTAGTATTTGGATATTTTACTTGTCAACATAAATATTAAATAAATAATAACCCGTAATTGAATTGAGTATATGGTATAATATTTGTATTAAACGTTTAGGAGGGTGTATTGAGTAATTTACTCATTAATAATAACCCATAATTTACTCATTAATAATTGAGTAAATTACATTTCCCTCCCCTCAAAGATGCTTGAATTACATTCTTCTTCCCTCTTATGTTAAAATATGCATTTCCTTCCCCTTTTATTCAAAACATATTAGAAAATATTTCACTTTCCTCCCTTGAGAGAAACTTGAATTACATCCTCATCCCCTCTTATGTTAAAATCTACGTTTTACTCCTTCAATATTATTTTATTTCTAATAATCCAGAAAAAAAAAATAGTCTAACACACTTTGAAAAAAATAGTATTACAAATTCATTTTAATATAATCAAAATTTGAATACATATTTTTCGCTATTTTTTATTCACACTTTCATTAACATGTAGTTTTAAACCCTATTATAAAATATGAAACAATCCAAAATAAAAATAAAATATGTGAAAAATAACTAAATGCAATTAAGTAATGCTTATTTAAATGTGAATTTTATACTCCAAATTATAAAATTAATAACAAAATATTTAAATTTAATTAATTGACATTTAAATTATAAAAAAATGAATTTATGTTTTTTAAATCGTAATTCAAAATTAGTATATATTATAAAAATATTTATTTATGTTAAAATAGATTAAAGTATAGTGTATATTTAATTATTAAGAGAGAAGGTTGAAATTCAAACATCTCATAAGGGAGAGAAGTATCAACTTTATTTTTCAAGGGAGGGGAGTATATATTTTAACATAAGAGGAAAAGGAAGTGTAATTCAAATATCTTTAAAAGAAAGAGAGTGTAATTTACTCTTAATAATTTATACATGTGTAACAAATCTCACAAGGCAAGCGTATTCTTAATCTTTCTTATTGTAAACTAAATCGTGGGGCCTAAACGTCAACGTCAAAAAAAAAAATCGTGGGGCCTTCATGCAAGAGAGATAATATTGATACAAACTTTTATCTTTGTAATTTTTCGATTTCTAAACTTTTGTATTTGAATTTTCAAATTCTATTTTTTTTTAAAAATATTTACCAAAGTTGCTACCAGGTTGAGTCACGACCAACTCGCTTTCTTTAAGACGTTTTGTGGCACTGTCCAAAATTATGCAATAACGACTATAAACCACGACGCCACCAAAATAAAACAAGTTCAGCTCCAAATGTGTTGTTAACTATTGCACTGTAGAAAACCTTTCGAGATTTTCACCTCCAATATGATACAAAGACCGTCTTTTAATACTGAAACCACTTTAATATGGTAATGTTATCACTCTATTATAGTGTTGAGATCACTCAAATATAGTGTTACCACCATTCTAATTTTTAACTTCTCCAGCTATGATATTATGACCACTCAAATATGGTTTTACACCATTCTAACTTTAACTTCTTCAAGGGAAGAAAATATTGAAAAAAATTTATACTCTTAAGATCATTCATAATTCTAAAGGGACATTATTCCTGAAAAAGGAACTATGATTTTAAAAATATTCTTTATTTCGAAGGGACTATGTTTTTAAGACTATTCTTAATTCTGAAGGGACATTATACCAAAAAAAAGGACTATGGTCTTAAGAACACTGTTAATTTCAAAGGGACGGAGATAAGGAGATGAGGAGAAGAATGGCTCCTTAACACAAGCTGAGGGAGAAGAGACAAAAAGTTCTCGACAACTCAATAGAACTCTTTGGTGTGATTTTTGAACTTAGTGGAGTCTTATATTTATATAGAGATTTTGTAACTGTTTTTAGCTAAAATTGCAGCAGTAGTTACTCTAATGAATAAGAATAAAAGAAAACTTAATCACTAATTAGTTCAACTACACTTCTGGATAAGATAAAAAAAAGAAACAAATCCACAAAAATGGAGGAAACAAACTCATTAGATATGAATGAAAAAAAGATAGAAAATTCAGTTAAATTCTTATTCTTATCACAACCAATATAAACTAAATTTTTGGAAAGTGATATCCACGAATAAAAATAATAATGACTATTATTTTTATCATTATCAAGTATTTAAAA
>Ga0315914_1004121_pt1 | contig 21782 bp, 12 predicted proteins | sample MpolenodulesMG_FD_203920 | JGI IMG/M metagenome (GOLD analysis project Ga0315914, IMG submission 203920) | Medicago polymorpha root nodule microbial communities from Los Angeles, California, United States - elongated nodules | ecosystem: Host-associated > Plants > Roots > Nodule | place: USA...
AATTCTAAAATCAAAAAGAAAATCAACAATAGTCAAGAAATTACCTTTCCATTTGGATTGGAAAAACAGAGAGTGAAAAGAAAAAGGGTTTTTGTTTGACCTTCTCTGAATGAGAGAGAAGGGAGTAACGGCGTGAGTGGTCGGTGCCGGCGGTCGCGGAGTCGGAAATCGGTGAGAATCGGCGGCGTGACATGGTGAAAAAGGGTTGAAGGTTATCGTTTTCAAAGAATGAGAAGAAGTAGCGTGGAACAGAGGAACTGGAAGTGGAAAAGTCTGAGAATGCTGGATGTGAAAAACAAAATAAGCTGAGGGTATTTTCGTAATTTCCCCTATATATGGGGGTGGGCCATGGCCCACCTCAGCCCATACAAGCCTCCGCCACTGTATATATATATAAACTTCATAAAAAATTAATACATAAAGAAGTCTAAGGGTATTTTATTTCAAAAATTTAATTTACAATCATGGAAATGATATTCTTTGTAACATTATTTCTAGGAATCTTAACCATATTAAAGTGTTTGGTAAGTAATTTAATTTTTCAGAAATATTTTTACATATATTTAATTTAAATTTCAAACAAAAAATAAAAAAATTAAAATAGTGTGTGAGTGAGAAGTTATGGGTGGTTACCTCTTATTTTCATGGAAATAATAGATCCCCACCCCTTAACATGGGAATAACAAGTGAGAAAGTCATGTTTAAATTTTATTCATAGGGTTTTTAGTCATCAATTAGTGTCATTTTAGAGTAAAAGTAGGCAGTTGATGTTTGTTTTAATCAAGTTTTGGAAAAGAATCATTAACATGTCATGAAAGAGCAAAAATGGGAAGAAAAAAAGACTTTGAACCATGTTATAATCACCCAAACCAGACAACTCTTTGATCGTAATATGCTTATTACAAGTTTTATAATGTTAATTCTTAGGGTATAGTCGATACAAATGTTTCAGTTAGAAGAGGACAATGAATGGAGGGAAGTAGAAGGATAAGTTAATGCCTAACTCGTGTCACATGCCACGAACCACACGTCATGACAATGAAGTAATTTCAGAAGTGTTTCGCCATTGCCTCAATCGCATCGCAAACTCGAAGCTTCACATCACGAGATATAATAGAATTGAGAAGTGGTTCCTCAGCGTCTAAGTCACATTTGGGATTATAAGCTCGCATATGGAGAACTTGAGAAATTCAGAAGAACCACAAGTTGCGGAAGTCACTTGCTGAAGAGGTGGAGTGTAGATAGGAATAATATTTGGGTTATTGAGCTTACTTGACTGGCCCAAATAGGATATTAGGTCGCTTAGATATTGAATCAGAATACTCATAAATACAAGAGACAAACAACAAATGAAATCATCCATCGGAAGAGAGAATACAAGAAACACATCATTACAGTTTTGGAGAAACCATGAGAGGAGGCAGCCGAGCAAGGAGTGGGAGAAGAATCAAGAAGCAACGCCATCATGGTCGGAGAGAATAATATCAAATGTTTTTTATGGACATAAACAAATTAATGCAAAATTAATTACTTTTTTAATTATAGCTCTAATTAATACTTTTTAATTATTTTTCTAAAAAATATTTTATAATATTGACTCATTTTACTTTTTAACGTAAAATTAATTACTTTTTTTTAACTATAACTCCAATTAATATTGTTTTCATCACTTCCAATTCAATATATTTTACTTTACATTTATGACAATGGATAATGCACAGTACTTGACAAGACATTGAAAACTATATTTTTTTCTCTAACACTTGTACACTTTTTCTTAATATGTCTGAAATAAACAAAATAACTCGGTTATTATGGAAGGGATGGAGTATTAACATTGTTGATTATGATTTCCTTTCTCAGTTGTAAGGTCCCTGCGTCATTCACAATTTTTTGGCTAGGATTATGGGTGGCAAAACGGGTTTGATCTGTCGATCGTGTCGTTTAACCTATCATTTTAGGCGGGATGGACTGAGGTTTTGAGATCACACTCTATAGTCGACCTGCCTCGTTTAACCCGCTAAAAAAGCGGACTATATACAGAGTGGGCTGATTAAAAAAATATTTATTTAATTTTTATTGTAATAATGAATGTCCCAACCTTTAAGGTTTTTTCATTAAAATTAATTGGACAATTCTTTATTAGAGAATTGTTTTACTCTTTATGTGGGATTAAAATTAGAATAAAATGATTATGAAAAATTAAAATTGACTTTTTATAACGGTAGTATATTTTTTTAATAACATTTGTTACAAAAACAAGATTTTGAAGAAAAAAAAGTGTTAGACAGGCTAGCCCACCGACTAGCCAGTTCGCCTCTTCACGGGACGAGGTGTGTGGTTATGCCCACCACTTTAAGTTGGCCTGTTTCACCCCAGCCCGTATTTGGCGGGCTAACAATGGGTTGGGCCTTAACGGGACGGGTTGGCCCGCATGGTCATCCCTAGCTAGGATTGGAAAAGGGCTTAGGGTTTGACTTTTGGTTGATGGTTTGGGAGTTAATATGGTGTGTTGGGGCCCCCGATTTAGTTTCAGTTGGGGCCAGGGGGCAGTTCCGACCAAGTTGGCCGTAACAACAACGGCTGGTGTAGATTAGACGAAGTCCTTTACATTTTTTTTATCAATTATGGATTATATCATAATCTAAACAGTGTAAACACACATTAAAATATCTTCCAACAACATATAATATTTTGGATTTCATAATATGAAACATGTAAGAAGGGTGGGAAAAGACACTTTTATTGTACATATGAGATCAATGCCTTTGGAGTAACACAAATTATAACAAGTTCAACCCACGCATGAAGCAGTTCTAGACCTCCCCCCTAAAAACAAATAAATTTTTATTTGAAAATAAATTTAAAAAAAAAAAACACCTTCAAATAGAAATATTGTTATTTTGTCTTGATTAAACGTCAGAAAATATTAGCAATAGAGTTTAATTGGTTTTGGTAAAAAAAAAAAATGTGTCCTTGGTTAAGTGTCATATCACAAGGTCTTTTTTGCTTTTTTGAGAGAATATCATAATGTCTTGTGTGCAATAAACCTTCGGTCGCGATGTAATTTTTCAAAAATCATTTTTTTTAATAACAAATGTTAGTAATTAATTGTTAGATTAGGTTTTTCCTTCTTAATTTATCTGAGTTTGAATTCAAGACCTCTTAAACTTTATCTCTAACTTCAAAATAGTTGAGCTATCCATTTTTGTTTTTTGTTCACATTTTTACTATGTGTTTTTGCTTGAGGTAATGGTATTTTTTGTTCACACATTTATTGATCTATGCTATGGACATTTTCTAAACAAACAAAATCAAAAAATGGTCTTATGGTCATGATCAATGACAACATCGGAAACAAACTTTGTCAAAAATCAATGACTTGCAACTTTTATTTATTTTTTCGATGGGGAATAAACAATGTTCTCAGCATCTTTTATTTCCATTTTTGTGTATTTCGATTTTTGTACAATTCTTAGTGTGCCAATTATTTTCTACTCCCTCCGTCCCAAAATGTATGACGTTTTGGGCATTTCACACATATTAAGAAATACAATTAATATTGTGTGGAAAAAAGATATTATGAGTTGTTTTACAAAATTGTCCTTAATAAATAATATGGGAAAGATAAATGAAAGAATTGAAAGAAGAGAGAGTAATAAATAGTTAAGATTATAATAGGAAAAGTAACATTAATGTTGCATTGGTATTGTAAAGCGACATATAATTTGAGACAAATTATTTCTCTAAAGAGACATAGAATTTGGGACGGAGGGAGTATTTAATTGGCCTTCAATACAGTATATGTTTTCTTCTTATGTAAAAGCTTTCGAATGTACACTCAAACTACTTCAATTATTACCTAAAAAGTCACATGATTAATTACATCCACTTATTACGTAGTTGATGATAGGAAAATTTATGGCTAGTGCCTTTCCTTGACTTTGTTTCTTCTTTTTCTCTATTTCACCACGAGGTTATGTCCTCTCTTTTCTTGAGTTTTATCTTGTGTTTTAAAATTTTGATTCTTCCTTTTTGTTGTCATTGATAATTTTTGTGTCTATGCTTATCTAAGGCCTTTGTTTGAATTATAATGTCCATTGTTATAAGTTGAAGAGCAAGAGGATCTTGAGTCATATTCAATTATGCGATTGAGCTTACATTACAAAAATATATATAAGCAACAGTTACTGATGATGATCACTTACAACATCAGGAAATTTTTTGTCCAAAACCTAATAAGTAATTTATTTGATCTTTGTTACAAACGAGTGTTTTACGAGTGTAAACGAGTGTTTTGGTGAGGTGTTTTCCAAATTAATATTTCTTTTGATCTAAATAATATAAATATAGTTTTAAACATACAAAAGAACTTTTAAAATTGAATTCCTAAAAAAAAACTTTTAAAATTTAAACATTTAAAATTAATTCAAAATATCAAATTATATTTAGGGTTTCTTTTACAGGAAGTTATATTTACTACGAGTCAAAAAAATTATTCACTCATAAATATAAAATAAAAAGAAAGAAAACAAAATAAAATAAAAGTTTACAATTTTGTTTCGAATAATTCTTTCAATTTTTTTTTGTTTCGAATAATATTATATATACGTGTATCAAACACAAAGCTATAGAGTTATTTCTGTAAAAAATAAAATGAACTATAGAGCTATCATCGATGGTGAGTGAAAAACTTTATAGGGGAACTAAAATGCAATTTGTCGATTTTATGTTATGTGAATTTGAAACTGGATTGAAATTATACAACAGTTCACTTCTTAAGAATATTCCTAAATTAATGGTCATACAAATATACTGTATATGTCAACTATGGAAATAAATATTACTACAAGTACAACCTACACCATCCTTTTTTTTTTAGAGAACCTACATGCAACAGTACTTTTGTGTAGCTACAGCTAAAATAAAAAAGTCTCGTTAACGAGTGCCTCCGAGACACTCTTTAAGCATTCTAAATTTAGTAACTATTCTTTTAAAAAGTCAACTGTTACAATTTCGAATCCATTCATTATACAACTTTTCATTAAAAATTTATCATTTAAAGTGCTTAAAGAGTACTCAGAGACACTCGTTAACATTTACCAATAAAAAATACAAAGTTGATAATAATTAAAAAACTCATCAATTTTTTAAGTGCATTCTTGTCCAATTTGGACTGTGTCGTTGTTGGACTGCCTTCACGTGTAGTTGATTGATGATTAGTTGGTGATGCAGAGACTGCACTTGCACTGCACATGTTGTGTCAAAGTGTATTACAAATAAAATATAATTAGTGTGCATTGCATGCAAGCTATCCTATATTTATTTATTGGTTTATTATTACGCCTTTTATTTTTGACCAATAAACCCATACAAAATTTCATCGTTGTACAAAAACTTAAAAACATGTTGAAAATAAATTGTCCATAATCAACGACTCATTTTCGAATATTTTCCTAATTCAATAGAAGAAAAAGATAAGGAACTTTTTTTTCTCTATCATATCAAATAAGGATTCGATTCATTCCATCTTCATAAAGAGTATTGAAGACATTCGTCAACATTTTTCATACAGTTTTTATCTTTACAAGTGTTTTAGAAAATCATAAATATTTAAGGACTAAACTTTACATCGATTGTTAAAATTTACATAATTTAAATGATAAAAAGCTGAAAAAACATTTCAGATGTTTGGTGGTTCGAACTCACATTCTCTCATTTCTTAAAAATTAATGTGTAAATTTCGATGTCATCAGACTTTTGAAATAAAAAAAAATTAAACAAACACCTACGTTCTATAAATATAAAATATTTCTCCAATAATAGGCTCACATTGGTTATCAACCTACCAGAATAATTTTATTAACGGATAAAAATTTTTTTTATAAAGTAAATAATTTTAGGATTTTTTTTCTTGAACAAGCAAAAATGGATTATATTAACACTACAGTAGCAGTTTCCACAGCACAAGATGTGCCGAGGAAACTACTGAAAAGAAGTGGTTCACACAAGGTACAAAATGAGTCTATCCAATGCCTAAACACGACAACGGACTCGACCACCACATATGTTCACCAAAAACAAAAATAGCCTTTTTGGCTTTCAACCACCACAAAAGAATAATATTTTACTTTGTCTAGTAGCTGAACTATAGAGTGTTCTTTTTGTTTAAATAATCTAGTATTTATTTCCTTCCATAAAATCCAAACAGTCGGCAGCCAAATAAGCTGAAGAAAGGACCTCTGCGATTTCAAACCACCTGGTATAGTGAGTAAACTGAATAAAGTGATCAGAAATCTCTTGATGGTACACATCATCGAAACCAAACCATGAACGCACTAAAGGCCACAGTGACCCAAAGCAAAAGCACGACAGAAACAAGTGACAGACACGCCTCTGCATCGATAATTTTAATATTGGATTTTCTATCTTGTCAAAAAGAAAAATATTTTCTATATCGTATTCTCTCTACCTCCATCTCTCTATCACACACATAGTCCCCCTCCGCTCGATATAATATATTCGAAACGCATCTATATGTAACATATATGTAACGTCGGGGTTCAAACGCATCCACCATCAAAATAAAATATGAAGATTTATTAAAGTTGAATTTGAATATCGGCTGATTATGTGGTTCCACTATATCCAACGTAAGATTGATCAAACGGTATGGTGGGTTTCCTGCGCTAAAAGCATCTAATCTTGATCCCTAGCAGTAGTTGTTGCTCTGAGAAAAGAAAACAAGAGAAGTAGTTGGAATGGGATTGTTTATGAGAATGAAGGAAGAGTTATTGTGTTTTGAGCGTGTAACTCGTGGGTGGATCGTCCTGCACGCACGCGACTATTTAAACACTCAAATCACAACACATTTTTCATCACTCTTCACTCTTTACACTTCCCTCCTTCTTCTTTACCTCTTTCAACAACAACCACCACCCTTCTTCATCTTAAGGTAAGCTCTTTCTTCAGATCTATTTTCATATCATATTTAATCAATAGTCACTTCCTCAACGATACACATCACAGAAGTATGCATGATTTGAAACAAAAATTTAACATTGTCTTCTCTGCTTTTTCCCACACTCTCTCCCTTGCTTGGGTTTCAGAGTAGCCGCGCTTCACTCAGTTTTCATTCCTTCAAAAACTCGTTCGTTCGCTCGTTCTATCGCCGATTCAACTCGCTTTCTCGCTGTAAGTTTCCCTTCCTTTCGTTGATTTTCTCTTATCGCTATGTTCCACCGTTGATCCGAGTGAGTTATTTATCTAGGGTTTGATATTTATTGTTTCGTAGGTTAATTTGATTTGTTTGTTTCTGATTACAATTAGATTCAGTTCACATAATGTGTTAACTTATCACATATCTGTTATTTTGGTTTCACAATTTCACAAATTCATCATTTTATTAAGTAAAGGTCTAAACTGGTCATTCAAAAAAAAAAAAACAGAGAGACATATTATGAGCCCATAAAGTACAAATAATCATGTCTATTTACTTTCAATGCTTGCGCCATCATAGTTTAGTTGAATATATGAATGTATCCTCATGGCGATCATAACTATTGATGTTTCATAGAATCGATCGTATATGAAGTTAATTCGTGATTATTTATGTGTTGACTTGTTTTAGTTAAGTTTGGCTTAAATGCACTTTTGGCCCCCTATGTTTACCATCGTAGCGATTTTGGCCCCCTAACAAAAAAATGCAATTTTAACCCCCTAATTTTGCCATGTTTAGGGAAATATGCTCTTTTGACCCCTTTTCTTTACAAAAAAGTTGCAATTTTGGCCCCTTTTTTGGGACACGTGGCGGCTTCTCAATATAGTTGCGAAAATTAGAGGGTCAAAATTGCATTTTTTTTGTTAGGGGGCCAAAATCTCTACAAACGGCAAACATAGGGGGCCAAAAGTGCATTTAAGCCTTAAGTTTATTATATTCATCCATTTACTATGTTTTTTATGACAGATTCATTTTTCATCCATCAATGGCTCCAGCAGCATCTTCAGACTCCTCTATACAGCCTAGAGGTCATTATCAAACTTTGTGCCTTTTATTAGACACATTCAATATAAAGTACATTCAAATTTTGTTGTGCTTGCATACCATTTATCCGATTCATTCAAACTTTCTGTTATTCTGTATATTTGTTCATTTCATCCATCAGCCAAAATCATCAAATAAGGCTTTTCATTTTAGTTGATCTTCTCAGTTTGTTTTTCACAGATGTTTGCGTCGTTGGTGTTGCACGTACACCAATGGGTGGGTTTCTTGGTACTCTTTCATCTGTACCTGCCACCAAGTTAGGCTCGATAGCTATTGAAGGTAATTATGTTAACCTGTGTCAGTTCGTATTTCATTGTATTTGAAGCGTATTGAAGATATGCTTATGTCTGTATTGTTGATATGTAGCTGCTCTTAAAAGGGCCAATGTTGATCCATCAATTGTGGAAGAAGTATTCTTTGGGAATGTCCTTAGTGCTAATTTGGGGCAAGCTCCTGCTAGACAAGCTGCTCTTGGAGCAGGACTATCGAAATCCGTAGTCTGCACTACTGTTAACAAAGTTTGCGCATCAGGAATGAAAGGTATGAAATATATTATAAACAAAGAATTTGTTTTGCATCTTTTAATTTTTATTTTCCTAATGAAAGAATGAAGTAAATGAACCTTTTTTGGTTAACTGCAGCTACGATGCTTGCTGCACAGAGTATTCAATTGGGTATAAATGACGTTGTTGTGGCTGGTGGTATGGAGAACATGTCTAGTGTACCTAAATACCTGGCAGAAGCAAGGTCAATATTGACATTTATTTGAATGTTTTCTTAAGATTAGTTATTTTGTTGAATTAAACTGATTCAATGCTAAAATTTCAGGAAAGGATCCCGCCTTGGACACGATTCACTTGTTGATGGGATGTTGAAAGATGGTCTGTGGGATGTCTATAAGGATGTCGGTATGGGAGTGTGCGCTGAACTGTGTGCAGATAACCATTCCATAACAAGAGAAGACCAGGTATTTTAGGATTTATTTCTGTCCAGATAAATTTTGGCATGATCATTCTATTAGATTTTTGTTGATGTCTATGTTTTTCGAACAGGATAATTATGCAGTTCAGAGTTTTGAGCGTGGAATTTCTGCCCAAGAAAATGGTTACTTTGGGTGGGAAATCACTCCGGTTGAAGTGTCTGGTGGAAGGGGAAGACCATCAACAATTGTTGACAAGGATGAGGGCCTAGGAAAGGTAATCACCCACGTAACTTGAGACATGTCAATACTCATTCTTGTTTATTAAGTAATCTAATTTCCCAAATATTAAAAATTTGTTAAAAGAATGTAGCTATTCTCAGCATGAGAATATAGGTATTACATCGGTATCTTGTGTAAATACTTCAATGTCTGCATGTCTGCTAATGTAAGTTATTAATCAGGAGTACGATTGGAGTTTGTTATTTTTTTCGTCTCTACATAAAGAAAATTTACATATATGGTACTTCTATTTGCTAATTTTGTAACTTCATATAATCATTGATTTTGTTTATACTTGCATTTGAATCTAAACCAATATACTGATATCTTTTTTCCTTTTGATATCCCAGTTTGATGCTGCCAAGTTACGCAAACTTCGACCTAGCTTCAAGGAGACTGGAGGTTCTGTTACAGCTGGCAATGCTTCTAGCATAAGGTTGGTATCTTGTCAAATTTGCTTGACTGTGTCATTCCTTTCCTATGTGTCTTTCTCTGCTTATCTGTTTGTATTCAGATACTCTTGTCAATTTTTTGGTAATAAATTACACGGTCTTGAACATTATTCACTAGAGTAGTTCAATGTTCATTTTTTAATTGAGAGTTGAGTGATTTAGTGGGGAAAAGAAGCAGATCAGAGATTGTGTAATCATGATTGGATGGATTAGTTTATCAATTTTAGTGAATGATCAATCGCACAGTTTGATGTATTTTGACATACAGGAAGCCCCTAATATGGAACCAAAAAACAAAGGTCCATTGGTGGACCTATGTAAAAAACCTGCTTCAGCCGGTACCTTATGTTTTCACACTAACTATTCTAAAAACCTTTACTTTACTCTTATCCCTAACTGTCACTTTCTCTCTCTTCGATAGTCATACCTCTGATTCTTATGTTCCATAGCAGATGTGTTATATTCAAACACAACAGTGTTGAATACTGAAGAGAGTTCAAATCCAGTATCAATATTTATGAAGAAAATATTCGACAGTTCTTTCCTCTGTATGAATCACCAAAACTTGCCGGAGAGGACATGCCGTTAGCTAACTGTTTTGTCTGACTTTATTGAACTGGCGGCAAATCAGCACCGTGAGGGTAGAGAAACCATTGGTCCACCACAATAGCATGATCAAAAAGATCGAATCTAAAAAATGAAAAAAGATGTAAAATCAAGTATGTTAAGGATTTTAGATTTAGACTCATTCTTCTTCTACACTACCGATCCTCACAGGTGGGAATTTTAATTGCAAATCTATGTGTGTTGTAGACCTACTCTTGTAGGCAGTGTCAGAAACAATGGTGATAGGGTTTTTGCACAAGTTCACCAGTGGACTTTGATTTGCAATGAAGAATCCAACAAAACTATTAATTAAACTGAAGTAACTGATTGTAGTAGGTATTTGTACAGGTCCACCGGTGGACCTTTATTTTTGAGGTATATATTAGGGGCTTCTTTGATATACATATTGCAAAACATAAGTGTAATGGAATGGAGCACTGTATGTAAAGCTGCTGCTAACACTTTCAAGAAGCACAGATAGTAGAAAATGTCGTTGAGCAGATATTTTTTGCCTATATCATTAAATCGCAAGTGTTTCAGTGAAATTACTGTTTGGACCATGAAGTCAGTTAGAGAATTATGTTCATGACTTATCAAATTGATATGTTATATCCATTGCACTAAATCTTGAGTTTCCATTAGATTATGTGCTTAAATGCTATTAGCTGACATGTATTTCTTGTAAGTTTAATTTCGGCATGAGCCTTGGTTTTTAATGAAAATGTAAATGTTCTTGATGACAGTGATGGTGCTGCTGCATTAGTTTTGGTGAGTGGAGAGAAGGCATTGAAGCTTGGGCTTCAGGTCATTGCAAAAATCTCTGGATATGCTGATGCTGCTCAGGTACTAAAAACATTTAAATATGAACTGCACCTTCAGGTGTCAGTTCATATTGATATTCACATTAAATCTAGTGTTTTATATGTTGGAAGTATAACTTTATGCTCATTTGATGTGATCTGTACAGGACCCAGAGTTATTTACAACAGCTCCAGCCATTGCCATCCCCAAAGCTATTGTCAATGCAGGGTTGGAGCCTTCAAAAATTGATTTTTATGAAATTAATGAAGCCTTTGCGGTAGGACTTCATGCCACACCTTTAACTGTAGTAGTTTGTCAATTTATGACACCGTGGGTTTTAATTGATTTCTGTCTGTAGGTCGTGGCTCTTGCAAATCAGAAACTTCTTGGACTAGATTCGGTGAGTTTTTTCCCTTGACCTTGTCATCATGTGAAAGTTGCAATCTGGTGTTGTCTGTGGAGTAAACTATTTCCGATTGAGTATCTTGAAGATTGCATGCCGTTGTAGAACCCCTACCCCTTTCTGTGCTGTGGAATGTGTAAAATATATCTGTAGCTCACATTTACCTTCATCATGGTCCTTAATGACTCTAAACTTCCGTTTATTCCTTTTTTTTTTTTGGATATCAAGAGAGCCCAAGCCCAACGAACGAAACACAGTTACAACTTAATCTAGGAGCAGGCACTCCTATAATATCAGCTAACAACAAATGTCTGATATGAGTCGAACAAAGCCATTAATAATTAAGGAACCTCCTCCATCACATCCCATATTTGCCAAGGCATCAGCAGACTTGTTTGCTTTACGCTATGAGTGACAAGCTGTAACCTCCCAATCCATCTCAAGCAATCTTGCAATATATTGCAAAAGTCTCCATATCTTCTAACACTCCCCTTCATATTATTTTTTAAAGAGTTAAGTTAACCACCACACGTGAATCGACGTGAAGCTCAATACGTCTAAAACCATGATCACGAGTCAATTTTTAAACCTTCTTAAACTCCCCAAAGCTCCACTATGTAAGCACTACAAGCCCCAATAAATTTTGTGAAACCACATATCCATTCTCCATCGACACCTCGAATAAGTCCACCGATCCTGCTATACAAAGATTTTTAGATGCTCCTTCCTTGTTAAGTTTAACCCACCCTTGCAAAGGAGGAAACCACATAATATATGTATTTTGCATGTTAGGAGCTTTACCCACTTTATTACAAACAGAATTATACTCCGCTTGTATACTGAAGCAACAAAAAAACTCCTCATGTTTGAATCAGGCCATATACTTATGTCCTTCCGTTTATTCCTTTTATTAATGAATAACTAATATTTTTCAGCAAAAAGTTTATTCATTTTCCTCAAATAACTTTTATTTTGTAGGGAAAAGTAAATGTACATGGTGGAGCTGTATCATTGGGCCATCCTCTTGGTTGCAGTGGTGCTCGTATCCTGGTCACACTTTTGGGGGTATGTTCAGTTTATAACTTTAATTACTTTGCAATATATACTATCACATCAATAGATTGTCAATCTAAATATATTGTGTTTGAAGAAGAAATGCAGTGCTTCTGATTAGCTCTTAAATTCTTTGTTTAATGGTATAAACTTGTTATGCTCAGTTATTCAAAGTGTTCAATAATTTCCAATAACAGTAATTGAGTTATTTTGTTAAATGCTTTCCTTTTATTTTAAAGCTGATGATTTTGATAATCAAGCGAGAGTAGTTTGTTGTAAAAGTGAGAAGAGCAAATTTTGATGATTAGATCTTACATGATATACATAAGTTCATATGGATTTTTTAACTGATCATCATATGATAATTAAGTAACTTTCAATTGCAGTCGTTCTTGTATGATACTGTCTACAATATTGAATGTTCCTTTTGATTCAATTAGTCTAAACGTTACTACATACAGGTACTGAAGCAGAAGAATGCAAAGTACGGTGTTGGTGGTGTTTGCAATGGAGGAGGTGGTGCCTCTGCCGTTGTTGTGGAGCTCCTGTGAAAGTAATTCATATTCAATAGTTGTTGTTTAAGAGCCAGCATATGTGCAACGTTCAAACATCGATGTCTCGCTCTTTAGCAAGTGTGCGTGCAGGTTTCTAGTTGTTTACTAGGACAAAAAGGAAAGAGTGGAAAAATTTGGATATTTAGTTATCAGATTAAGTTTCAGATCTTGTTAATGAGAACATTTCTTAGGAGCAAAGTAGACATTATTTAGATTTTCATTCTCTTTGCAATAAGTTTCTGGTGTACCTTGTTGTGTCATGAATAATAATTCATCAAGCCTCTTATTCTGAACTCAAGATTACACAGATTCGTGTACTTTGATTTGTGTACTTTTCTAGAATAGTGTTTAAAACTGAAATGACCCAATAAATAGTGAAAAACAAGCAAGCAGTGACTGATATTGATTTATATGCATTCATTAAAATACTTCTATACTTATCATAACACTAATTGATAATTAGTATAAAACCAATCCAAATTGAATATTGATGAATAGTTGAATAATAAATTAAAATGATGATAAAAAATTGGATAATATGCTTTTTTTTTTTTTAATCTTTGAAAGTAGTTGCAATTATTTATATAAAAAAAGTGCTTAGTTGTGACTTTTTGTTTTGTACCCAGAAAAATAAGTGAAACATTTTTTTATCGGAAATTTGCGACTGCCAGCGTACTCTGCAAGAAAAACAAAAAAACAAATATAATGAATAAATTTCTGACCAAACAAAACAAAAGTCACGTTAAAGGCAGAGGAACATTTTAAGGACAAGTATTGTGGTGGGGGACACAAAAAGTGACCGTTATAAACTTGAACGTTAAGCTCAATAGATTCTAAAATTCTTTTGGCTTCCACTATATAAATACACTTCTAATCTAAGACAACAATCATATCATATCTGCACATAATAACACAGGCTTAGTAAAAGAAAATTAAGATGGGAATGGTAGTGGTGATATCTCTTCCTTTGATATTCTTCTGCTTAGTTCTTGGTTTTGGTTGTTACTTCTTTGGAAGAGCTAGAGGAAGACGTGATGTATACACAAACCCTCAAGTTTATGGTATGCCAATTCCACCACCAGGTGCAGGTGCTGCTGCTGCTGCAAATACTACCTTCCCTTCATCATCTCCTCCACCCCAATATTCCAAGCCAAACTTTGCTTCCAACGTTTGAGTTCAACTTCAACTCGTAATACATGCATATAATATCCATATTTTTCATTCTTCTATATGTATCCTAATCATTGAGTTTGAGTCTTAATTTATGTCTCTTTCCTTTTTTTATTCTTCTTGGGTTTGAATGTTTGATGTAAATTGGCTGTTGTAAGTCCAATTAAGATTCATTAATTTCTTTATATTCATTTGTAGAGTATACTATCACTATTGGCGAAGTTGAAGTTTAATCAAACATGATTACTACCTTTCAACCTCTGAATTCAATTTTGCTTACATGACATGAGATACAATTACAACCCGTTCCTTTTTAATTGCGTATTTGCAGAAATTTTTTTGTTTCTATTTAGTTATCGTTTTCAGAGTTCGATGCCGTTTACAGCAAATACACATTAGTTAGTCAATAATACCAAAATTCACACCATATGATCTAGGACTTTTGCGTCTTGGTCACGGAGGGACTTAAAATGATAGTTATCTATTCCTTGACTTAAAATTGACATCCACACAAATATGTATATATTCCTAACAACTTCAAACTTTCTTCCCCTAAAAATAAAACAAAACTTCAAACTTTCTTTATTTTTTTTCACTAACTAACTGAATTAATGGTATCGTTAGTATATACCTATAAGAAGGACAAACGATATTTACTTTTCTGCCGAATTTATCAATCGAAAAATACATATGGGTGGGAACTATGTATCATATTTGCATTTATATAATGTAAGGACTATGTATCATATTTGCATAGTTTAGGGACCAAAAGAGGTATTTGTTCTAATTTTACCTATAACAAAAACCTGGGAACTAGTCCTCTTGAACGAGCTATCATCTTACTTCCTTTTTTTCCCTTTACATGAGAAGGGTAGGTGAATACTTATCTGAACATTTTGTGCAAAAGCTTGTTTTCATATTTTGATGGTGTTTGTTCTAGATAAAATAACGGAAAACTTATCCTCTTTCAAAAGTAAAAACTTTTTCATGACAATTTTACTCAATAGCAGACTAATTGTGTAACTTGTAATGCGAATGTTAATCATCTTTTGTGTTTATTATGAGTAAGAAGTAAGAACCTAAATCTGGCCTATATATTTATTTAGTTGTTACTTCTCTTTTCAAGTATACATTCATAACAATTTCAAAATTTCTTTAATTTTTTTCAAAAAGGTTCACAAAATTATCCTTACAAATGTACTAAGTAACTCAATTAATGGCATCGTTAGTATGCTTTGGAACAAAATAAAACTCAGTTTTCGTTCGAACTTACCTATCAAAGGACAAAAAAATATTTACTTTTTCCTGAATTTATCAATCCAAAAATACTTATGGGTGGGAAAAGAATTTCCATTCTTTTTGTCGAAAATGGATTTACACAAAGAAGCAAAACTATTAAAACTCATTTTCTCCTAAAATATTGTTTTTAGAGATATATTAACCCCACCCCCAATACATTTCATCCATACCTCTACATTTTATAAAATAACAAAATAACCCTCATCTATTTTTCATGTATTATAGTTTGCCTATTAAAAAAAAGTATTATAGTTTGCTGTATACATCCAAACAAAAAAAGAATTTCTCTTTATTTAATTCTATAGTTGAATAATAACACCCTTTTTTTTGCAAAATGTTCATAAAAATTATGCCTGGGAACACACTAAGAAAGCATACCGAAGAAAATGAAGATTCACTACTACATTGTTAAAAATAGAATAAGCGGAGAATCTGAGTTCGATTATAGAGCGAAACAATTTTTTATCGAACTTTATTTATCTCACGTCTGAACTCCAAATTATCAGTGTCCTTTTTCCCTTGAAAACTAGAGAATTATAACAAAAAAAGTTAATCCTAAAAATTAATTTAATAGCACCATGAACAACCTAGTATAGATATGGAATCATAACATAACAATAATTTCCACTTAGATTGACATTACTACCGGCAATTGCAATACAAAGAATTTGCCAAAACGTTACTTATATTTCTTCATTGAAATTGTTTTGTTCTACAACAAAATTCTCACATCTATCTATTATTATCACATAACATAACAGGTAATTACACCAAAAACTCCACCTCCTCTCCTAAAGTAACAAAGGAAATAAAGATTAAAAAAAATGGTGACCAAAAGGAAATCTTTTCATTACAACTTCTACAACCTTTTACTACCAAAAGAGAGGGGAAAAAAATAAGAACAAAAAGAATGAAGCAGTGCATTGAGACCACAAAGCATAATGATACAAATATATGCAATAAGTCAAAGGATGTAGAACATTTCAAGCAAAAATTCTCCACCAAAGATTATTATGAAGTTGTTATTTGGCCGGTCAACTCCATGATGGTGATGGTTTGTAGACCATGTCTTGGGAAGTTGTAGAACCATAGTTCAAATTAAGGTTATGATGTTCCATAGTCATGGATGGGGACATCAGTGACTCAGGATAATGTTGGGGAACATCACTTTGTTCAATTCAGAAAGATGGCGAACGGGAGGAAGGATTCACTTAAAATTAAAAAGCTTGATTTTGCTAGCCAACATGGTATATTTGGTTGATGAGAAATGAAGTATTCAAAGTAGGTTTTCTTAGAAAAGATCAATGGAGGTGCTATAAAGGATGTTGAAGGAAATTTATGAAGGAGGTTTTGGGTTCGACCTCTGGAGACTAAATTTTCCTATTCCTTCTAACAATATTCTAACAACTAACATTTGCCTATACAAAAAATGAAGTTTGACTTTATTCCATTTAATTAGCATAAATACCAGTGTAAAAACTCAAGATTTTTGCTTTGTAGTTAAGGTCGATATTATGTTAAGGTAGAAAATACATAATGAAGTTTTTTTTATAAAGTTATAACAAAATATTGGTAAGATATAATTGAAGTTAGGAGAATGCTGAATAAAAACAAACAAACGTAAGACTTATTAAATGGATAAGCTTGCTTTATAGTTTAGATGACATCCTTAAACTATCAAAACAAAAGTTAAATAAAAACAAACAAATTTATTCAAGTTTTCAAACGACACTTAAACAAGAAAAAGTAATATTTTTTAAGGAAAATTATAGTCACCTCTCCTAAGGTCTATCAAAATGACATTAACATGCTAGTTTTAAGACTTACACTCATCATTCTTAAGTTCTCATCAAATACATAGACATCTCTCATTTCTATTGACACTGTTAACTTTCAGTTAACTTTATTTTTTGTGAATTTTTCAACAAAAACAAACTTCCGTGAATGCACCTTTTTTTAAACACTTAGTTCAGTTGGTAAGGACAACACATAATATATGTAAGATCCGGGGTTTGAACCCCGACCAACAAAAGAAATCAAATCCACGCCATTTTTAGTGAAGTGTTTTCCTATTTGATAAAAGTGCGTGTAATTTTCTCTATTTTTATCATTTTTGTACAAAACACATGATTGAGTATGTGTTTATTATGTAAATATTACTTTTGAAAGGATCATATAAATATTATATCCTATTTTAGTCTGTGTCTTTTTTATCATCTACAATAACGCTAAAATCCAACCTTTTGTCACTTTTAAAAAACTAAAATCTTTTATTTTTTAGTTGATTAACTCTAAAGTCTACATATTATTATTATCAATGTCAAATTCCATTTATTATCATTTCCATAATCCACCAACACGTTGCCAAAAAATTTATAAAAATTACCGAAAAACACTATGATGAGATGATGAAGTATTTCTTTATTAATCAAAGGTCATGGTTTTGAATTCAATTACTTGTAAACCCTCTTTACTTTTTTTACATTTTTTAAGAAAAGTTGTTGGTGTAGTTAATGTGTCTATTTTGTATGTTAATATTATCATATTGTCATTTATTTGTATGTGTATTAAATTTGATTTTTCATATTTCAAAGCAAGTTAGTAATATCAATTAGGGGTATGTTTAGGGAAAAAAATAATAAATGTATCTAGTAATTTGAAAAGGGATTTACATTTAGGGACAAAAATAAAGTCAAATGAGTGCTTAGATATAGGGACGAAGGGAGTATAAAAATACAAAAAATTCAACTCAAAAAATTAATATCGTTGAACATGGTAAATACTCCTTCTGGTTCTATTTACAAGAAACAAATAACTTTTTAGATACATTGAATGATATATGTATTTAGTCTAGAATCTAAACCAATTACATAAATCGTTCAATGTATTTAAAAAGTAAAATGTTTCTTGTAAAAAGGACCGGATGAAGTATTTTGTTTTGACTAAAATTTCATTGGAAGAAAATCAACAACTACACGTGGCCTTTTCTCCGGCCATTATCTACTCCTCCACTAGTCAACACTCAACATTCATGCATAAAATACTGTAACAACACTCAAAGAACATTATTAAGCTTAGGTTAAACCCATTTATTTCTACAAATTCTTCAAAGAAAAGATTGATTACGAAAAACAAAAAAATGTGCCCTTTGAGGCTAATTCTCATATTCTTGTCAACAACAGTCGCAGGATTCTTCGTCCTCAGAAATTTCCGATCTCAACCTAAGATCGATGATGATGAAGATGCTGTTCCTAACCTTCCTTTAAACCCTAAAATCTCAGATACTTCAAATTCTTCATCAAATGAAAATTCTAAGGTTGGCCCATTTCACCCTTTTGCTTCAATTTTAATAAAAATATGTTTTTTTTTTAATTAATTAACCCTAAATTTATGATTTTAGGTTCGTGCTGCATTAAAATCTGGGTTTTGGACTTTTGTGGATATGACTAGTGGTCGTTATCTTTGGAGGCATATGGTATCTTCATCTTCAAAGAAATCTAGCTGATGGTGTGTTTTGACTGATTGCAATTTGCATGTGGGTGATTGATCAATATCATTTGCCTTTGATAGTGTAATATTTGGGGCAATTTGTATTATTGTTGGTTTTGGATTTTCAATACCAATAATGACGATGATGATGACAAAAATGATGATCTTGATATATGTATATGAATGGTATCACAAAATCACGGCGACTGATTTGAGTGTGTCCTTGATAAAATGATTTACAAAATCACGATGAATCATCGTGATCCTAACATATACACCAAGATACCATACATACACAAAGGCAAATGTCAAACCATATCTAGTGTGTTCTCTTATTGTTTTGGCTTTTTGTTATGGATTTGAATTGCTTCTTGTTTTCATATGAAGTTGTAAATTTCAATTTTTTTTAGGGTTAATATTGTTTTTAGTCCCTGCTATATTAGTGTATTTCGGTTTTAGTCCCTGTAAAATAAAACATTTAGATTCTGTCCTTGTAATTTCAGATTCTTCCACTTTTGGTCCCTCATTTAACCACGTCAGCAGAATCTGCATAAATTACGTCCCTGTAATTTTAGATTTCTCCACTTTTGATCCCTGTAATTTCAGATTCCTCCACTTTTGATCCCTGTAATTTCAGATTCCTCCACTTTTGGTCCCTCATTTCACGTGCCATGTATGCATATTTTACTGACGTGGTGAAATGAGGGACCAAAAGTGGAAGAATCTGAAATTACAAGGACATAATCTAAATTATTATTTTTACAGGGACTAAAATCAGAATTCGCTAGTATTACGGGGACCAAAAGCGGTATTAACCCTTTTTTTTTATTGGGTATTGGTTCTTTTGTGTTTATGTGGATGGAAGTTTTTGCACGTGTAGTAGAGAAATTTGGTATTCTGATGGCTTAATGAAATGATGTGTACATTAGGGGGAACATTCAGAAGCAATAGGCATTGCTATTGTTTTGAAACACAAAGTATCTAATGTTGATGTAGGAATAATAATATGCAAGTGTTCTTATATGTATGCAAGTGAAGTCAATGTGACAGTAATAGCAAATGAAATACAAACAATGTAATTCTCATATAAAGGAAGATTCACACAAAAAAATCCAATTGTATAAATCGCACAAGTAAGTGAGTAACATTAAGAAAAGAAGAACATGATTATGGTATCTCTTGGTTTTGGTTGTTACTTCTTTGGAAGTGCTAGAGGAAGATGTAATGTATACACAAACCCTCAAGTTTATGGTATGCCAATTCCACCACGAGGCGCTGCAATTGCAAATAGTACCTTCCCTTTATCATCTCCTCCAACCCAATATTCCAAACCATCTTAATTGGACTCACATCAATATTGATCTCCTTTGAAAATGACGGTTAGTCTGCGGTTTTAAAATCATTTGAATAAAAACCAATCAAATGATCAAAAGGAATCTTAAACATAATAAAATATTTCTTATGTTTTATTGTTTCATCAACTACCTCATTTGCAATTAAGATATCGTCCAAAATTTGCCTTCCTTTTACAAAGGATTGACTTTCTAAAATCACCAAATAACCTACTTCACCATATTTACTAAAACCATAGCCATCATCTTCTGAATACATTCAACCAAAGGAATTGGATGGAAATGAGCCAACCTATCGACCAAAGGAATTGGATGGAATTGCAGTTAGAACATTAAAAAAATATTATAAAGTCAACCTTGAAGGCCGGCTAAACTATTTTAAGGAACCAAAATTTAAACTATATGTCCAAATTTTTTGAAGCTATCATAATCCCAAATCTTTTATTTACCTTCATGTTCTCCTCCTATTATGAATCAATCCGTGAAAAAAATTGTGTTAGCCTCTTCTTTCTTTAGTGAGAGAATTCTAACCTTCTAGCAAAAAAGGTTACAATTAAAATGTAACTTTTAGTATGTTGAAAAAACTAAAAACAACAATTAAAAAGCAATGGAGGTATTACACTAGAAGTTTTTATTTTTAATAAAATACTAGTAGGGCTTTTAACTAGATGCTTCTTCAACAATAAAAAGAAATATAACTTGATAATAAAATTCAATCATATCAATAAACTCTGTAAAAAAAACATAATGCATACAAAATTATGCGAAAACACAAAAAAGAAAAGAAAAGAAGAGAATCACCCCCAAAAATCCCGAGGTTTTTTCTTTCTTTCAACATCTTTTGTTCCTCCTATAGTCAGGTGAAGCAGTCCGAAAAATATAAATAAACAAAAAAGAGAGAGAAGAATCGGGCCAAATAAATTTATATTAAAACAAATTGAATTGTGCTCTTTCCCCAGCACAAAACACTCACGCCTAGCATGATTTTCAAATATACTCATGCGTGAGTTAATTCACGCACGTTATAAGCTCTGTGTGACTTAAGTCACGCACCACTGGCATGTGCGCGAGTTAACTCACGCACGTTGACCGGTGGTCAGAGTTGAAAAACAAACGTTTTTTGGACTGTAGTCAGTTTTTCAACATTCAATCCACACGTTTTTTTACCAAATTTTACACGTTTTTTTGACCACACTAATGGTGTTTATAACCTATGCTACCATTCCCACCTATAAATACCCCTCCATACTTCCCTAATTCCTCACACCATATCACTTTCTCCGCCTCCTCACTCTCTCCCTCTCTTTTTTTTTTTTTGTCAATAGTCTCTTTGGGGGCAAAAGTGATCAAAATTCTTC
>Ga0315914_1004122_pt1 | contig 21781 bp, 14 predicted proteins | sample MpolenodulesMG_FD_203920 | JGI IMG/M metagenome (GOLD analysis project Ga0315914, IMG submission 203920) | Medicago polymorpha root nodule microbial communities from Los Angeles, California, United States - elongated nodules | ecosystem: Host-associated > Plants > Roots > Nodule | place: USA...
GAGCTTAAATATCTTGAATAATATATTAGAAAAAATTATGAAAATTTGATATTTTGAAAATACTCATCGAGACAAATCTAACGACATCTTATATGATATTATTTATCTTTGTATATTAGTAGAAAAACATGGTCAAAGTAAGTTAGGTTAAAATTACACATTTTCAAATAGGTCATCTATTGCGGGACGGAGGGAGTATATTGGTTCAACTTTCTGTTCTTTGACATTTTCAATTAATATATAGGAGCTGCTGATGGAGAAAAAGGCAAATGATGATGTGAGCAGCAACAAGGAAACTCTATGGAACAATTCGTTTTCTGATTCACATTCTCATTCTCATTCTCATTTTGACGAAGAAGCACCTTTAATGTATTCGTCACGGATATCTCATCTTGGAAGAAAGCCAGCATAGCAACAATCTAGCTTAGAGGCAAAAGAACATTCATCTTGGAAGAAAGCTAGCTTATCAACAATCTGAGTTTTAAGAGTCAAAGATCTTAAAGGAACCAAATCAAGTATATGTCTTAACCTTTCTTCCCAAAAGAACGTACAAAGACTCCATTAGAATAGGGAGGAAAATCAAAAGAGGGAAAACAGAGCAGAGGAAACATACATATTCTTTCGGCAGAGTTGATTTCTTTAATGTTAAAAGTATTCATTAGTAAATTAATTCATTTTTGTATAGGCTTTGGCTGGACCATGCAATGAAGGTTCTATTTATTCCACATGGACTGATATAACTCTGATCGATGATTATCATCAAGTTGCTAGTGTACTTGATATTTTTTTTTACCTATTTTTGCTGACTGTTAATTTAAAATGAAAATGGTTGACAATGATATGACTTCTCATTTTCTTGGTGAACTTAGAATGCAGATTGGAATGTAATCGAATAATTATATTTATCCCCTGAAGCATGTTTGATGCAATTAAGTTCATCCAGTTTTAGTGATAATGATTATTCTACAATGTAATGATGCTAATTCTCGTATTGCTGCTATATTGTTCTTTTGAGGAGAAGGGAATCCATACTCATTAGTATTATTTTAGCATTTCATTACTTTTTTTCTCTCCCAAAAGTTCCATTGGAATGATGGCCTTCGATTTTTTTTGAGAAACTTTTCTCCCTCCCTAAAAGCAGTTGGGAATCACGCATGTGAATTTTATTTTATTTTTTAGAAATGCTAGAGTCCACGAAAATAAATACCCAAGTTGATAATTTGTAACTTTTTTGAAGTTTAAAAATCGTTCTTTCCAATTTTTTTATTTTCCCTTTTTCTTATATCATTGATCAAATTAGTGTCAAACATAGGAGTTGAACTATGATATAGAAATATTGGATTCAATATTGTGTATTAATTTTTTTTGAAAAGCTTAAAAAATATATATGTTAGCAAATATATTGACATACTCTCTAGCTTCACAACCTCTCAAAAGTATATATATATATAAGAAAGAAAGTGAGGTAGTTAGACTTAGGATGATGGAAGATGGTTGTACATTCTCGTCGGCGAAGATATCCGTTTGGTGGGACATAGAAAACTGTCAAGTCCCACGATACTTCAACGACGCTAATTCCATCGCTCAAAATATAACCACCGCTCTCTTCAACTCCAACTTCCATGGCCCACTTTCCATTTCTTCTTACGGTGACACCACTCGCATCCCCTCTCACGTTCAACACGCGCTTTCTTCCACCGGCATTTCCCTCCACCACGTCCCCGCCGGTATACTATACTATACTATACACCTCTCTAACCCTAATCGCTTTTCATAATCACTTTTTCTTTTGTTTTTTTTGCAGGTGCGAAAGATGCTAGTGATAAGAAGATACTTGTTGATATGTTGCTATGGGCTATTGATAACCCTGCACCTGCTAATTATTTGTTAATTTCTGGTGATAGAGATTTTTCAAATGCCCTTCATCAACTTCGTATGAGAAGGTATAACATTCTTCTTGCTCAACCTTTTTGTGCTTCTAAACCTCTCACCGCTGCCGCCAAAATTGTTTGGCAATGGCCTACACTCATTGCTGGTGGTCCTCCTTTCTTCACTGAACCAAACCCTAATTTCTCTAGGAAACTTTTCTATCAACCTAATATTTCTGTTTCTAATTCTCAACAATCAAAGACTTCAAAGTTTTTTAGATTAGCCCCACATGAATTCTTTTCTAGTAATGACCCTACAATAATCCCAATTACCACTAATCTCCAAACTCACTATCACTCCTCAACTAAAAGCATTGCTGATTTTAATGATCATAATAAGCAATTAATGCTTCCAATTTCGAATGTTAATGATGATGCAACCAATGTTGGAAATGATAACAGCTCTAATTGTGGTAGGGGTCAAGAATTTTGTAATGTGAGGAAAGTGAAGAGTATGCCAACAATATCAACTTATGAGAATTTGCAAGGACTTGTGGATGTTATTCTACTCACTTTGAATACACTCATGACTGAAATGGTTTTTCCTACCGAAGGAAATATAATTGATTGCATTCGTTATGGGGATCCCAAATATGAAACAGTTGATATTAGGAAAGGTTTGCATTGTGCAATTGAGCAACAGAAGGTGGTTAAACAAGTCTTTGGCACATTACGTTTGTATGTCGTTGCAAATGAGAATCTATGGAAGTGTGTGAACCCTTTACGTGGTTTGCCCAGTCATTTCCCAGACGCAATCTGGGTTAGGATAGAGCAATTCCTTGCTTCATCTTCAGGAAGATCGGCGATTTTGGCGTCTTGTAACAGGTAAAACTATATTGTTTTTCTTAGTTCCTTGAAGCTTTATTAGTTGTTAAGTTACTGATGTAGTCACCTTTTGTGTTTTATTAGATATGAAGCTTCATTAATTCTAAAGAAATTGTGTCTTGAAGAGCTTGTGTTGGGTGATGTACTTAAGATTTTGGAGATTATAATCACAATCAAGAAATGGATTATACCTTATCATTCTAGATGGCAGCCGATTACCATTTCACTTACAGAGACTAAAGATGATAGTTGATGATACAGATAGTATTTCTGGCCTTAATATAGCAAATCAATGTGAAGTTTGAAATGGATATGAGCTTTTTCATAGTTAGGGATATGTAGAGAAATTCATGGCAATTCTTTGAATGATGAATAGCTTCAAGTCATATATACCTTTTGTACATTCCCATCTGCTTACTGGTGGGACTTTTTGTTGGTATAGAAGATATATAACTTTTTGTACATTTCCATCTGCTTATTGGTGGATTTATTGATGGTATAGAAAATGAGGGCAACATTGATCTGCCTTATATGTTGTGGAATTCTCTCTTCAATCTTAAATCTTTTTTCCTGCAGTTTAAGCTAGACTTTAATTTTATTTTTTTTTGATGAACCTACATGTGTCCTTTTATTAGAGACAAATTTACTTGAATCCTTAGACTCTAAATATGAATGTCTCTTTTAAAAGATATATAAATTTATTCTAAAGAGCACAGCGACGAAATTCACATACACAAATTGTTGAGAATCGTTGGACATCAAATATTAAAATATGGTTTTTTCCTCCATTTTCATGCATTGTTGCAATTTCTGTTCAAACCAAATTTGTGACTAAAAATGGTGATGTTCAGCCCAAAATGTTTTGATTTTTGACCCCTAATTTTGAATTTTAACATCTCTTTTGGGATAAAAGATATGTGGATATCATAACATTTGGTGGATTTTTTTTTATCAAATGATTAAAAATAGTTAAACACCATACAAAGCTTACTTGAGTTGCGAGAAAACCCTCTAAAACCTTCGATTCAAATATTATATATCACCAAAAAATATGAAAAAGGGACCAAAATTGTGGGATTTTAAAATAGAGACTTAATTCATGAGTAAGTGAAAATAAATAGATCAAAAGTGTAATTAAGCTTATTTAATATTTGAATTTAGAAGAAAATTAACGACGTAACCGTATTCTTTTTGTGAGTGATTTGGTAGTCCCGTGACAACTTGAAAGATTAAAGTCTTATATAACTCAAATCAAAGGAAACCAAATTGGTCATTATGTCATCCATAACATTCTAACTGGTTGTGATGCGAATTTTATCAATAAAAAACTTGTTGTGATATGAATAAAATCACCAAACAGTTGGTACGAATGTTTACACTCATCAGCAGTCAGCATGCATTGCAAGTAGAATTTTTACACATGGACCAGAGTAAGGTCTCTAGATTAGGTCAAATCAAAGTACCGGATCAAATCTGACTCGTTGGCACCGCAGACCTATCCCAACTAGGTTGACACCATTTCCCAATCCAAAATCACCGGCCAAAAAAGTGGTAGATAAAGATAATGGAGACATATGGAAGGAGTTGCACCGCCAAATAATTGAATCACAAACTCATATTGCGTGGGGCTGGCCAGTTGCAGTGGTGGCCGATTCAGAGAAATAAGGAGGGAAACAAAAGAAGTGAAGCACATGATTTTTTTGAGAAAAAAAAAATTGGTGTGGGGGTGCACCATAAAAATGTGTAATTGAGATTATTCCAACACAATAACTTTGATGCACCATAGACTACTTCCAAATTTGTTATTACCATTTATTGTATAAAACTATCCTATCACCCTCTATTGGACTGCATAACATCCCTTCAAAGAATCAGCTTGTATTGAATCAAGGATGAGTTCATTTTGCAATCACTGATCATGTAACTTTTATTTGACTCAAACTATTCATTTTCACTTACATTTAAATATATTGTAGGAGTATATTAAGCATTAGCCATCAATTGCAAATGGAGTATATGCAGTTCCAGGCATGATTCCTGCTCGGGAGGTCATCAAGGAAGAAATGGATTGTGTGAAGGGTAGTCCTCCTTCTGCCTTTTGTAAGCCCTGCGTAGCAGTGGTAGAAAGGGTATCACTGTTTTTTTGGTTACAAGAAAGGGTATCACTGTTAATGGGCATAGTAAAGTGAAAGGCAAGCCAAAAAATTGGTAGTTAAGCACCTTGAAGCATTAAACCCTCCAAGTGCAACTGTTCCCAGAATAAGTAAAAGGAATGGAACTTTAATCATGGCATGATTTTTTCTTCCTCCATTGGCCCTTGGAACTCCAGTTCTCACAACTCGCCAATATTCAGCTGAATAACAAAAATGCCACATTTAAATAAGAAAATAAAAACAGAGGCATTGCTTTTAGATGACAAATAGGAGGATTTAGAATAGGAATTCACCTGAAGTTGAAGCTTCTCCTCTGCCACCTGTGTTTCAAATTTTATTCAGTACTTTGAAAGAAGTTGCAATACAGATATAAATAAAGCAGTAGGATGAGATCAAGGTCCTTCAAAGGGAAGATAAGGGCCTTTTCCTAATCATATAATTCCCCAACGAGTTCACTTTGTTTTCAAAGTTTCTAACAGATGATTTTTTTAAGGGAAAAAAAAGTAAAAGCAACTTGGCATTTTTGTAATTAAAAGTGAAAATAAAAAACTAAAGTATTGAATGTGAACAGAAATTAAACAGACCAGTATCTATGCTCTAGGCAACCTTATCACACTTTGCCACTACCAAAGAAGATGAAACTTGTGAGACAAAAGGAACAAAGAATTTTACCAAAGAAAATGAAATTTGTGAGACAAAAGGAACAAAGAATTTCAACTGCCAGTGTACTAGGCCAACAACCTAAAGTTTTTTTTCCCTTTCAAATTTGGAGCTGGGTAGGAAGGAAAAATAATGAAATATGAGGATAAATATACTTGATCAATTTTACTTAGCCAGTCACTACATGATAATGCACAATTATGATTAACATTCAAGCATGAAAACGCCTAGAGATACTGATCGTGATCATTGCCTGGATATCAAAGAAACAAGATAAAACAATAAAAGAGAGCTTTTGGAAAGTTATTTTTCCCTATAATTTGCTCTTCCAGTCAGAGTACTAATTTGGTCTGACCATATGCCATCAAAGGATGCTAATGTTATAAGCATAAAATTGTGAATTCAACTCAAATATCAAAGTGATATTTTGTAGGATTGGTGAGCTAAGGACTGAGGAGTTTAATCTCTTTTCATAATTCAATAAACAATACTGAATTTGGGAAAGTAATATAATAAGGTTTAGAAAATCATGCATCCCCATTTAGTTTCTTCTATAATTTCAGTTGTCTGTTCAGGAGTTCGCATACCATGAGTGACATTTGGAATATTATTCTGAGTACAAGGACTCTGGAGAATTACCGGGCAAAAGACATGTGTAAGCTTCGGAAATCTGCAGCAAGACATAAAAGTTTAGTCACTTCTCACTCTTTCCATTTAACCGAGGGGAATATGACAATAGCCAAATTAAGTGTCAACCATTCTACATGAAACCAATTCATAGTCTAACTTAACACAATACAAAATCAATGTCACACATTGGTGATCCCTCCCAGTGCCCAGACATAAAACGGGGAGGGAAAAGAGACGGTAAGCAAGGGAAAAGTCCCTCCTTTGTTTTAAGGACGGAAAATGCTTTCTGCATTGTTTTATGAAGAAGAAAAAGAAACAAATCTAACACCTAAAATCATATATTATAAAAAGTATTGCCTTGACAAAAATATCTAAAACAGATAAACAACTACTATGGGCCTGTTTGGATAAACAACTTATTTGCAGCTTATCGCACAAGCGTTTATCATGATAAGTGCTTACGCATAAGCTTACATAAGCTATTTTTAAAAGAAACAGATGAAATAAAGTTAAATTGTTTTTGTATATGCTATAAACTATATTTATGACCTATATTGGAGAAATTAGGAAAATAAGCCAAAAAAAACTCGTGAACTTTGTCATCAACTCTTTTCATAAATTCTCCGAGACAATCTCACAAAACTTATGTCAGTAGATAAGCTCATACTCCCTCCGGTCTCAAATGTAAGCAAATTTTCACTTTTTAGATTCATTCAATAAATAATGTATGTGGTCCATATTATAGACTACGTACATCATTTATTGAATGAACCTAAAAAATAAAAAGTTGCTTACATTTGAGACCGGAGGGAGTATATGCCAATCAAAACAGGCCTTATTTCATTCACGACACGGTTGGCCCGTGAGGATGGATGTTACGATGAAATATTTTTGTCCTAAGTTACTACATACTCATATCAGTTTACACTTTACAATGAGCACACTCTGGAGTAAAACACGGAAATATATTAGCCTTATAACAAATGTTCTACTTCCTTTATTTTAGTTTATGGATTGGGAACGTACAAGTTCGATCTCTCCCCCTAACAAATTTCCCTCCCCCTAACAAATTAACCATTAAATATTTTCCCATCAAAAACGACTTTCATATTATAATATAACTAAGTCCCAAAGAGCACCATCGCATTATCACAATTCATATCACTATTAAAAAAAAATGCAACCATCACCCAAATTCATATCATAAGATAGTAAAGGAAAAAATAAATTGATTGAAATGCTCTCTCACCAATTTGAACTTGGACTCAGCAAGAGGCTTCTCATGAGATGGAAATAAGTCAGGGTGAGATTCCCACACCTTCTGTTTGTAAGCTGATTTAACCTAAACAAAATTAACATCAACATAAACAAATCAATTTCAAAATTAGGGAAACGAAGCTTGAAGATCAAAATTGGAAAATAATAGTAATGAATTAATAAGGGTCAGGCTCAAAATTTGAAATTGAGTCGATGAAGGGAGTGAATTTTGATTAAAAATTTTTAAAATAAAACAAAAAACCCTAAGAACTAACCTGGGAAGGAGATGGATTTGAATTGGGTGGGAAACCAAGGAGAATTCTGGCTTCATTAGCGTCCATTTGTGTCAGCGATACACACACGACACGACGGTGTCAATGATTGTAACACTGACAACATTTAACACCTTAGTTGCAAGAAACAATGGGAAAAAGAGAAACTTGTTCTTCTCGTTTTGTTACTACCGCCAAAAAAAATATGCTTTCTTGGTTTCTACTTTACAATGCTCACGTAAGGTGGTTTTTGACCACATAAACATTTTTTTTATAAAGAAAAATATTCAATCATTTAGATTGTTAGAATATATATTCAAAACAAAACAAACATTTTCACGAGCTTAACTCAGGTGGTAAGGAGCATAATATATGCAAGGTTTGAAGGTTCAAACTCCAAACACACACAAAAAAAAAAATATAAGAGACAAAATAAATTATATCTTGTGAATGATGTCGCAACAATGACCTACGTTTTGAAGAGAGATATTTTTTTGGGATATATTACCAACACCAAAAGTGGTCTACCTCGCACAAGATGTGCTAAAGTAGAACGCAAGAAGTTAATACAAGGTCACCAATGCTAAAGCATCAGACGAAAAGCCAAAAAAGCGGTAATTACAAGGATAAACTCATACATAACAAAGGCTAACTCCACCAATCATGATAGCCGAAGGCAAAAGTAAACATATTTTCCTTCAACCACAAAAATGACCGAAGCTTTACCTTGTCCAACATCTCGTCCAAGTCCATAGTCGTAATCTAAAAAATACGCTTATTCCTTTCCTTCAAATAACCCAAATGCAAGCGAGCTAAATTAATAACTTCAGGAAAGAATGAGATGAATGCGATAAACCTGCGAACTGACCAAATTACACAAAATGATGACGAAGGACAACATCATCCACCGAGGAGATACGTAACCACTTCCACACCAAAAGCCACAACTCGCCGAAGAAAAAACTACCTAGAAATAGATGATTAGTTCTCTCCAGCGAGCCACATCCACCAACACAAACATTGGCGTCAGCCTGAAGAACCCTTCTTCGCACCAGATTATCTCTAGTTGGAAGTCTGTTGCGAAGTAGACGCCAAACAAACAATGAAACCTTTAATGGGACCAGTCTATGTCAAACATCATCAACCAAACCTCTATCAATAGGATCATCTGTTGTCGTGAGGAAGTGATAAACCCCACTAACAGAGTATCTGTTGATAGGATCGAGGAGCCACCTTCATTTATCAACGACGTCAGCATGCAAAACAATGTTAAGAAGCAAATAACAACAGTCCCTGGCACTCTCCTCTTCCCACGCCAATAAACGACTCCTCCACTTCCACCCTTCTCCCCCTTTCCCCCACCCTAGCCGCACCATATCCTCCACCGAGCACCACTTATTCTCGACCAATTCAAACAACCTGCTAAATCTAACACATAACGAGACTCCACCAACCCAGTTATCTGTCCAAAAAGGTATTACACCCATTACCAACAACACGCCTAATATTATCATCAAACCAGCTCTCTGCCCCCATTCGCTCTCCCTCACGAATTCCATTCACAACCCTCCACCACGTCAAACAATTTCTCTCCCCTCCTTCAAATGGCCACCTTCCTCACCATATCTCGCCCACAAACTCTATATCATAACCCCTCCTTATCCACAAGCATCCTCCAACACTATTTCCCTAACAACGCCATATTAAAATCCCCAAACCTCTGAACACCAAGCCTTCCCTCCTCCTTCGATAAACATATAGAGTCACAATCGACCCAAACAATTTTCCTAATATCCTCACCCCCTCCAATAAAAAAAGTCATTTAAAAATAGATTCAATAGAAGAAATTATACTTGTGTGAGCCTTGAAGAAGGAAAGAAAGTAAACCGGAAGAGAAGACATGACAAATTTCAGCACAATCAGACGACCATCCATAGAAAGATGATTGCACTTCCAATTCGACATGTGAGATATAATACGATCAACCACCGGTTTCCAAAAACTCAACCACCTAATATCCCCACCAATAGGCAGCCCCAAGTACACAAAATGAATGGTTCTCATTATACAATTCATTACCTTGGTGGCCTCATACAACCATAAATCAGATACATTACCGCAGTTAACATGCTCTTATGAAAATTAACTTTAACCCAATACTTCTTCAAAAAGAATCAATGTAGCCCTCATAGACCGGATATTAGCCCAACTTTTCTCACCAATAATCAATGTATCATCTGCAAATTGAAGATGAGAAATTTGCATTGTATCTTGATGACCAATATGGTAACCACGGAATAACCCCTCTGCGACCAAGGACTTCATCAACACATTCAATCCCTTTGCCGCTAACAAGAACAAAAAAAGGGATAAAGGGTCTCCTTGCCTAAGCCCCCGCTCCATAGGAAATTCATCCTTGGGACAACCGTTAACTAAAATCGAAGTCATTGCTGCTCCGATACATTCTAAAATCCATTTTCTCCATAAGGTAGGGAAGTTCATTTTACGCATGACCGCTTCTAAATAACTCAAGTCCACTGAGTCATACGCCTTCTCAAAATCCACTTTAAACATAAGTGTCGCGCCATTTTCGGAGATCAAGGCTATTTGATTAGCGTTTGACTCACTATTTTATTTCACGACTGAACATTTAATTTTAAGAGAAAAGGGGGGAAAAGTTCGAAACACCCCTTTGAAGAGATTTTGGGTTCGGGGGTTAGTTACATAAAGGGAAGGTGCTAGCACCCTTTATGTCCGTAGTACTCTACGAGAACCTCTTGGTTTTATTCAACGTTTTGTGCTATAAAACTTGCTTGCTTTTTGGAAAAAAGGAATTAAAGTGGTAAAGGAAGAAAGAGACCTACTTATCTACATTTTTTATTGATTTGGAAGGACTAGGTCCTTTGCCTACGTACCCGTGAGGGATCAAAACCTCGTAGTTCGGGGTAAAAATTGACGTTTGATTTGTTTTGTGTTTTTTATTAGTTTTGAAAAAAGTTTAAAATGAAAAGCCAAGTGGCAAATAAGTTGGTTTGTGTTTTTTATGTTAAGGGAAAATGACTTAAAATATGATTAAGATTGATTGCAATTTTGATTTATGAAAGAATAAAAAAAAATAAAGAGGCCACTTGACTTTGGGATCAAGGTTTATTGTAAAAAATGTTTTTGTGATTTTGTTATTTGCATGTTTTTTGTTGTTTTTTCCGTTGAAATATGACTAAACTAAAATTGAAACTAACGGAGCAAGAAAATAAAGCGTAGGTACCTCATGGTGGTGTTGGACCACCCCGAGGACCTTTAACCTAAGCTAGAAGCAAAATAAAAGGCATACACCCACACACGCACACATGCACCTACGACTATTACATAAGCCTATGATACATGCTATGGTCCGCGATAAAATAAATTACATAAAGGCCTATCTTTACATCCTAAATTATGTGCAAAAAAACGTAAATAAATAAATTACATCAAAGCCTACTATACGATCTAAATTCTTGCTTGTAAAATAAAATGCCAAAATAAAAGAGGATGCATAATAACATGATATTTCTAGCTTAATAAAGATGAAATGTAAGGGAACAAATAAAACGTGATGTAAATTAAACATGCGATGCAAGAAAGAGTGATTAAAATAATAAAACATGTAGGGAAGAAATGCATGCAGTAATAAGGGGAGTGCAGAATAGTAAAAAAGGGGATTGGGCCTCGGGAAGACATGCGCTGGACTCACAGGGTTTGAAATGGGCTGGGTACCGGTTCGGTTCAAGCCTGGGTCGGGTCCAGGAGAACCGAACCGGTTCAGGGGGGAGTATATAAGGGCTGTAAGCCCATTTCCATTCATTTCCACACAAAATTTCTCTCTCTTCCTCCTCTATTCTCTCTCAAGAACATTCATATGTTCTTCCTATTTCCACCCAGAAACCGATGAAGGTAAGGGGGTTCCGGCGGTGGTTGGCCGGCCGGTGCGGCGGCACCACCGCGTCGGAACCCTAATTTATTTATTTTTAAATTTTGGTTCTAACCTACTTATTCTCTTCTCCTCTACACTATTCTCAACCTAAAATCCAAAAAGTGTAATCTAACACCCTAAATCTAACACAAACCGAAAAGAAAAGACTGAACTACCTTGTTATTTTGGAATCAGTTCAACGAGATTGGGTTGTTCCTATTTCTGTCCTCCTCGCCTCCTTTGTCCTCTGGTCCGATTGACGGCTGGTCTTTGCGTTGACGTCGAAACGGCGGTGTTTGTGACTTGGACTGTTGCGGTTCCGTTGTAGCTTTTGTTATTGCGTGAGTTTTGTGAGGGTTTGGGTTTAGGGAAACCGATTGGGAATATGGTTTTGAATTGTTTGTGTGAGAGTTTTGGTATGTTGTGAATTCGTGTGATTTGTTGCAGGTTCTGATGAATTTGTGTTGAGAATTGATGATGATTATGGTGAATTGGGCGTATTGGTTTTTCTGATGAATTTTGGCTGTTGAAATTCGGAATCCCCCTTTTCTGGTTGTTTTGCAGGTACCTCTTATAGCACCAGACTTAGGTTTGTTAGAGGAGGCAGAGACTTGTGCATCTGATCAGGAGCAAAGACGGGACTTCCAGCCTGTTTGTTGCTGAAAAATCTGCTTGCAAATGAAGCCTGTGAAAGCCGGGTTTGGATTGGCACAACAGCCTGTAACTTGAATATTATTGGACAAACTAAAATAAAAAATGAATAAATAAATAAAGAAGGACACGATAGAGACTAAAAGAGATAAAGTTAAAAATAAACAAGCTTTTTCCTAAAAATAAGAATTTAAAGTTAATTGAAGTTAATTATATAAAAGATGGAAATTTAAAAATAAGTAAAAAATAAAGATAGCGAGAAGAGGGCCCGACTCGTAATCAAACATGAGGTATTTTAAAATACATCTCTGCTGAATTTTTCACTGAAAATCAGAGACTAATCGGGGTCAGACGACGTATGACTGCGAGGTCCAACGACACGTGTCAGTGACAACTTGGGTCAAAAATTGTGGTATGACAATAAGCATTTCCTTTTTTAATCTCCTAGCTTCGTCCACCGCCTCATTAGCGAGAAGAATACCATCTATAATTTGTCTCCCTGTCAATGAGTTTCTCACATAGATACAAAAGAGTACATGAAATTATTTTCAACGAACTCTATAAGAACAACCTAATTTCCATCATTTTCCTAATCTTTTCTCGTTGTCAAGAGACTTAAACTCTGTTTGGATTGGTGGAATGGAATAGAATGTAGTGATAAATAATTAGGTTCCATTGTTTGGATGTGCAAAAAACAAATGCACTGGGATGGAACATGATGGAACCATTCCATCCCATTCCATTCCATCCAATACTTCAATTTTCCATCCCCCAATTTGAGGTGTATCCAATGAAATGAGTATTTATAATTAAAAACTACTATTTTGCCCCTATTTTTATGTTATTTGTATTGTTACCTTGCACAGAATTGCGTCTTTCTCACGTTTCTTCTTCCTCTCTCACTTTTCATCTTTTGCTTGATTTTGTTACATGTGTATTATTATTCTTCATTACTGCAAGCAAGAACCTCATTAATTGCTTTCATGCGTCTTTTTTTTTCATGCGTGATTCCATCCCACTGTTTCTTGTTGTTATTTTCCACTGCAACGACGTGGTTTTATGAAAACATTTGGGTGGTTGTTTCCTGCATATATATTGTTCAATTTTTTTTTAGTTTTAATCAACAAAATTTGGTAAAAATTTGATTTACATGTTAAATCGAGTTATAATGCTCTATGAACTTTTGTCTGGGTGGTTAAATAGTTGAAGGAGATAACATTACCCATTTCAACACTTTTGGGTTGAACTTTTCTTTCCAAAAATACCCTTAATTTTAAATACAAATAACACATGTAACAAATAAATACAAATAACACATATAACAAATAAAACTAGCACAAAACAAAAATACGTGGATTACTAATCCATATCACTTATTGTTCCCGTTAACCCTCTTAAACCACATATCAAACTCACAAAAAACTGGCACAAAACAAAAACTCATGTTACTTTTATTAGCCGTTTTTATGTTGTACATCTGTGTTGTTCCCTCTCTAGCCAATTATAAAATAACACGTGGATTACTAATCCATGTCACTCATCGTTCCCGTTAACTCTCTTTTACCTATGTTAACCACAAATCAAACTCACAAAAAACTAGCACAAAACAAAAACTCATGTTACTTTTTTGTCAACCGCTTTTATGTTGTACATCTGTGTTGTTCCCCTCAATACAACCGACAAATATTGCCAAGTAAGATTGCCAAGTATTTTCATATCCCTTAAAAAAGAACAATATTTCCATATTATTTTATTAATTTATTGATATAAGTTACTCTTTCTTAGACTTTGATCAATTGTAACAAACGTGAGCAAAAAATAATGTTAAAGATTGGACTTTAAATCCTCTAAAAAAAGATTAGAAACAAACGTGAGCAAAAAATATTGTTAAAGATTTGACTTTAAATCCTCTGAAACAAATATTAGTAACAAACGTGAGCAAAAAAAAATGTTAAAGATTAGACTTTAAATCCTCTGGAAAAAAATATTAGTAACAAACATGAGCAAAATATAATGTTAAAGATTGAACTTTAAATCCTCTAAAATCAATAGTATATATATAAAGTAGGGTTTTTTATGCAACGTATCACTTCCACGTTTATTCTCAATGTTTTTATTATTATTTATTTTTTTAAAATCAATATTTTATTTCGCATAAATATCTCAACAAACTTTTGATCTTATCCACTAAATATTTTATTTAATTTTTTATTAAATTCCTAATATTTTATGTAACATAAATATCTCAACAAACTATATATAATACCTTCAATCATATCCGTTAAATATTTCACTTCATTTGTTAAATAATTTTTTGGTTTAACGAATTAATGACTACTTCAATTTCAGCATTATTTGTTTCAATAAATGTAGTTTTTTATTTGTTTTCAAATTTACAAATTTGTTAAAATAAATTGAAGGAAAATTTGTTATTTTTTCTAAAACTGAATTTTTCTTTGAATTTCCATCATATCCACTAAAAAATTCATATTACCAAAAACTATTTATGAAAGTTAATGATCAGTATGATTTTTAAATGTCAAATATGCTATGTTTATTTTTTGATGTTAATTTATATTAAGAAAAATTCTAAATTATTAAATGTCACAATCATTTTTATTCAAATTTGTTACAAACATGGTCTATGGAATTGTTCGTTATAACTTTCAAAACAGATTACTTTAAAGAGCATTATTTCTTTGTTATTGTTTTTTTTAAACTATGATCTATAAAAAAAATATAAAAACAATTTCAAATGAAAATATATGAAGATTATGTTTTATATGAGAGGGGGAGAAAATAAGTATCAAAAGATGAACGTAATTTTGTAACAAAAAATACACTTTATATAGTTGTATCAAATTAAAATAATAATTTTTTTCCAAAAAAGTGATTGTCATTATGGTAAATAAACACAAAATTGATTGTACTTTTTAATAAAGTCTCTAAAAACTAATTTCTAAATTATAGAATGTCAAAATCATTTTTCTAATCTATAAAAAATGAGTCATATATTTAATTTACATTTACTAAAAATACTTTTATGATGTTCATGTATTTTTATCTCGCAATGGATCTATTTGATGCAATAGAACTACCTCCCTATGAATTTTTATTTTGTAGGTACTTCAATGAAAAATGACAATTGTTTATGCACATATTTACTCTCGTATTAACATTTATGTTTTATTTTTAGAAAACTCATTTTTCTATATGACACATAAACATCTCAGCAAATAAACCATATCTACTTTAATTTAGTAGTCCAAATTTTATTTATTTTTGTTTTTGAAGTATAGTTCAAATTTTTTTTTTGTTTGTTTTTTATTACTTTCTAATTTAATTTTAATGTAATTTATTTCGTTAACCTCCTATATTGTTATGGAAAAACTTCCCTCTCTATATATATATTATTCTCAGACTTTTTTTATGGGTTTTATATTCATGTTGTAATATAGTGTATTGTTTCTTTGATATAAAAATGATTATTCTTTTTCCCCAACACCCTTCAACCATTTTATTTATTGGGGTTTTTTCATGCTTTATAATATTTATCTTTTTCTTCAAAAAAATATTTATCTTTGACATTCTCCTCTGAGTATAATTTTTCTAATATCTATGTTATTTTTTTATCTCATTGTTTTTTACTTTTTGTATGAGTGTTTCTTTTTTCTACTGAGAATAAAGAGTGAAAGGTACTTATTTATTTTTTAGTATATTTTGATTTTATTTTACTATGCTTTGTGGCATATAAAAAAGATGATCTTGAACATTTTCATTTGTCGAGCAAAAAAAATTAAATTTATCAATTTTTCTTTCATTTGTTCTTCTTGGATGTTCATTTTCTTATATATTGAGAAATATTTGTTGCAGCTATTTTGAATGTCAAATAAACATTTATCAATTTTGAATCAATTATATATCATAGGATTTGTATTATTCTTTGGACTTTATCGATGCCTTTTTTTTTTCCCTCTTTATACTTTAAGATTATTTCTTTTCAATGAAGTGTTACTTTACTATGATCGTGGATGATAATGGATGTCCCCAGGTATAAATAGTAATTAACTCTCTCTATTTGATAAAAATGATATTTATGTTATTCTCACGTTCGAATGAATATCCGTTGGACGAATATTAATGAATATTAAAGTATTTGCAAATATCAACGTGTAAAATTTTTTTTAAAAAAAAAAATGCATTATTATAATTATAAAATAATTGAAATTATGTAGAATTTATTCCTTAAATTTTATTATTAATAATTGCGGCATTAATGATTATTTTACAATTGTTCCATGTGAGATTTGGACTATGTCTCTTGAAGTTACAGAGTCAAGTTTTTACAACTGAGCAGACACCTCTTAGACTTATTCTTTATATTTTGATAAGACAAAAATATTATACCACACGCTTTCACTTTGAAAACAAATTACTAATCGAACAAAAAATATCAATTAGGAAATTCGGTTGTATTTAATTTCATGACGAGAAGATTTTTATTTAAGTAATACGACAATTGTGTAATTTTGCTAATTTAATAACGTGTACGGATTCCTACATGTCTAGGTATTTAAACAATGTTTATTTTATATGTGTTAATAATTTTACTAAATCCAGTTAATTTCATCCGTTTATGCATCTATTAATTTACAAGTACTTAAAATATGTTTTTTTTATTCTATTTGTATGCACCTATTAAGATATTTGTCCCGTACTGATTTGTGGTCAATTTTATTAGCGGATACCATTCATTCCGAATTTTGCTCATCCTTAATTATATGTCTAACCCGAGCAACGCCGGGTAAATACACTAGTAAAGATTAGTAACAAACGTGAGCAAAAAATAATGTTAAAGATTGGACTTTAAATCCTCTAAAAAATATTAGAACTCAAAATATTTTAGAAAAAGATTTGTTAGCACTATATTAAATATTACTAAGTAGGGTTCTCACAGTTCATAGTTCACTCCCGCATTGTTTAGTTTTTTTCAACCTCTCTCAGCCTTCTGTATTAGAATTCAGAATTAACCTATAATTTTTCTAACCCATTTGGGTTGGCATGGTGGTATTGGCTTGGGATCTGGGAGTGTGCTCATCCTCGAGGTCTCAGGTTCGATTCTCTTTGGTGTCAATTTAGGTGGGTTAATTTAGCTTCTTCAAAAAAGAAAACCTATAATTTTTCTGCATTTAGCACACCTTGGTGATAGTTTACAAGCGTTAACACAATGAAAAAAAGCAGAAAGACAAGCACGTGGTTGTTCGCCTTTTCTATTAGTAATAATAATAACAATCTATTATATACTATATACAAAGGGGAAAGGAATTTTGTGCTGGCTTCTTATCATCCAAATTATATCTTTAAACAAATTTTCTATAATAATTTTTATTGTTGGTGTTCTTAAAAAAACAAATATTTATATTATATTTGTTATATTGTATCTGTCATTGAAATGGATAAACTTCCTTTGTTGGATTTGTTATAATTTAAAAGTTGCACACACACTTTTAAGCAAAATCAAGATTCTATAAAAATAAAATAAAAACACAATTCATAATTAACAAATATTAACGCAATAAAAAAAGAAAAAAAATGAAGTTGAGTGTTAACAGAGCTTTCTTAAACAGAGCAGATAGAAAATATATTTGTCTACAACCAAAAAAAGAAAATAGATTTTGTGGAGCAGTTTTACAAAGGAATGTGTGCTTATTACATACTCCTGATTCTCTCTTGAATGAAATTTATTTTTAGTCCCTACGGTATTGTCTTATTATGTTGTATTTATATATTCATTTGACATCGTCAATTGACACTTTTAATGATTATTTATAGTGTAACCGTATTATAGAACTGATTGTTGAATTAAAAGATATTATAACATAGATAATTTTCTATAAATTTAACATTGATCAAAAATAATTTGATATGTCAATAAGATACATCAAAATTAACTCATTTTTTCAAAAAGTTTGTAGACACTAATTTTGATGTATTTCATTTTAACATATTAAATAATTTTTTATTAATATTAAATTTTACAGACATAATCAATATTATAATATATCTTTTAATCCAACGACCAAACTTGTAATAAGGTAATTTGCTAAAGAATTATCAGTATGATGTCAATTGATCACGTCCCTATATTCATATCCATGTACACTCGATCAAACTTTAAATCTCTTGTGACACTTCTTATCTTGAGATCACGATTATATAGATAAAATAGTCTTTACAAAAAACAATTATCATAGTATGTACTTACTAAGTATAAAAATCAAGGTTATTTTTTAAAAAAAGTATAAAATTAAGGAAGATATAATTAAGGGGTATGTTTTTCGGCCAATTATCAAGTTTTGTTTTTTCCTTCACATCAAAAAATAGTATTTTTCTGTCCTATAAAATTAGCCTATAAACAATTTTAGTCCACATTATTAAGTCAACATATATAATTAGTATTTTCAAATGCAACCCAAAAACCTGAAAAAACAATCCAATCGATTGACTTCGTTAGCTCTCTAATTTATGGGGATCAATGTCAAAAGGTCGCATATATATGGGGACTTGAAACATATTTAACTCAAAATTGATTTTTAGGTTTAAATTTTTGTCACTTTTTTATATTGAACTTTTTTGCTTTTAAAAAGTTCATATTTAACTCATTTCATGTTAAAAAGTTTTAAATTTTGTGGGAAAACCTTTTATAATGTTTTAAATATGTCCGTCAAAAAATCAATCAAAAATTTAATATAATTGAAGATATTAGACTTGTTTTGTTTCAGCAAAATAAACCTGTAGGACTAAAAAATGCAATTTTTTTGGGTACAAAAACTAAACTTCGTGATGTTATAGGAACTAAAAATATAGTTAACAATATAATTAATAAGTTTTAAACTTAAAATTAAATCTACTCTACATAACATTTATTTTTTGAGTATACATAACTTTTTTTTTAAAAAAAGTCTATAAGACACCTTCATAAAATGTGTCTTTTAGTAAATGCTCATAGAATAACTTGTTAAAAGACATCTTCATAAAATGTGTCTTCTAACAAAATCATATATATATATATATATATATATATATATATATATATATATATATATTTTTGAGAAAATCTATATACTAACCAAATAGTTTGTGTCTAAATTAGCTAGGAGTTCCCTAAAAAAAGTAGCTAGGAGTATCACTTATCAGTGACGTAATCCTATATATTTGAAGCATCTAATAGCTTCTATTAACAATATGGATTAAGCAAAAAAACGTTTTTGTGTATGAAGTTTGTAGTAACGCTTCTGAATAATATATTTTGAAGGAAAATTTTACGGTAAAGTTATGAGAATGACTTTTCTGGTGAAGTTAATCCTCAAATTATATTATATTTCAATTTAATTAACAAAATGACCATTTTCTTGAAAACTCTAATAAATTAAACCTTTTTATGCTGATTTTTCTCAAGGTTTTAATTCTACAATTTATGGGGAAAGAAACAAAATCAATGAAAAAATTTAAAAAAACATGTGATATTATACACCTAAAATTAAACAGTTATAAACTGATTTTCACAAGGTTCCAATCCTTCAATTAACATAATCCCCTTGTTCTTGGAAATCCTTAAAATTAAATCTTTATAAACTAATGTTCTTCATTTTCCTTAGAAAACAAACAGAATAATGAAAATTTTAAAAAATCATCACATTCTCCTCCATATTGATTTTCGCCTTCAACACATAGATTCTCATTTGTGCACTAAGATTGAAATTCCCTTTGATATTTTGTATGATGACTGATTTGTAATAAGGTAAAGTTTAGTCTTAGAGTGGTCAGGACACTAGATAACATGACATGAACAATTATACTATTGGGTAAACAAAATAACTTTTCCAAAAAAGTCAGTTTCCTGACTGCACCATAGAAACTCCCTTATTTGAATGATCAAGGGAAAAATGAAAATTGAAGCTTATACTATCATTCGAGCAAATTTTCATTTGTATTTCTGGTGGATCCCCTGTACAAAAACAGGAAAGATTATTACAAAGAATAACAATTTGTCTCCGAGCCATGCATCACATTCACACTCTCTGTAGCAGGAGAACCTTTTAATTTATTATGAGCCCAACGATGGATTGTATTAGTTCTTGCCGATAACCACACCCAATGAATAGAAACATTAGTTTAATTTTCAACCTTTGAAGCCAAGGTAGTGAGGAACATGAAGACCGTGCAACCATTCAGCTGCAGACTTGGGTGCAGACTTCGGTCCAGCTTCGAGCCATATACCGGCGGTGTATTTGGTAGCCTCGGTCCTGCTAATGACACCTTTATAACCCTTCCACTTGACCCTCCTCGCAACATTGGCACCAGGTCCAGTGTTGGCATACTCTGCAAAGTAACATGTCTCTTCATTTCTTTGGTTTAGCTCTGACCAAGTGGTCCATCCATCTTGATGAATAAAATCACCAATTGTGGATTCCATGATGACAATCTTTGATTCATTCTTCCATGGTCTGCCCAAGTAAGACCTAATTGTGAATCTTTCAGGGACCAATGCTGCTTCTGGGACGATATTGCAGTCCTGGATCACAATACCAGTATTCATATTCACCAGCGGTGATCCGTCTGCGACAATTACGTTGTATTCATTATTATTATTATTATTATTATTATTATTGTTAGGTTTTCTCACGATGATGGTAGAGTTTTGGATCAAGGTGGCAGATGTTCCAAAGATGAAGTCAATGGTACCAGAGATAACACAGTTGCGGTAGAATTGCCTGTTGCTTTGAACGTACAAGCTGTCTTGGTAACCCCGGATATGGCAACCCACCAAAGCAGACATATCTCCTGCGTTTCTAAATGCCACAGCTTGGTGATTGGCAGAACCGGCTGTGTTCTCAAATGCCATTGCCTTTCCAATGAACCCTATTGCTTCGTTGGCTACATGCATGGATGATCAATTAATTAGTAATTTCGATCACATTGGCGATATATGTCAATGTTATATATATATATATATATATATAGGGTTTTGCTAGAAGCCACCCATGAAGGTGTCTTTTAGCAACCCACAAGTGATTTTTACTTTTTAGTTATAACTTTGCTAAAAGACACCTTCATAAAAATTAGTTGGTATATTTTAACAAATGCTCATAGAATAACTTGCTAAAAGACACCTTCATAAAATGTGTCTTCTAGCAAAACTTATATATATATAGGTTTTACTAGAAGTCATCCATGAAGGTGTCTTTTAGCAACCCACAACTCAAGGTGTGATTTCCATTTTTTAGTTATAACTTTGTTAAAAGACACTTTCATAAAAATTAGTTGGTGTCTTTTAGCAAATGTTCATAGAATAACTTGTTAAAAGACACCTTCATAAAATGTGTCTTCCAGCAAAACCATATATATATATATATATATATATATATATATATATATATATATATATATATT
>Ga0315914_1004124_pt1 | contig 21771 bp, 7 predicted proteins | sample MpolenodulesMG_FD_203920 | JGI IMG/M metagenome (GOLD analysis project Ga0315914, IMG submission 203920) | Medicago polymorpha root nodule microbial communities from Los Angeles, California, United States - elongated nodules | ecosystem: Host-associated > Plants > Roots > Nodule | place: USA...
AGTACTTTGATTATGGATCCTGCACACTTGAACAAATTGTTTAGCATATCCAATTGATTATTTTTAATACCTTGTTATTGTCAAAACTCAATAGGTGACTTGTGAAACACCCTTGTTCCAACAGGATATAATTTGATTTTGTTTCGGGCCGGCTACAAGGCCCGACAAGCCAAGGCCCACCAAATATTGGCCCACGACGACGATATAACAGGTTAAGCTATGTGTGCGGCATCGCACTAGAGCACGCCTTGGTCCATTTGAGCCGTTGCAGTCATCTTTAATCGCGCTCTTGGAGAGGTGTCACATTTTACAGAGACGAATATGCTCTTACATTCTTATATAAGGGTAACATAGCATCACCTCCAAGGTACGATTCACTTTTACCTCATGTCACACATATACACCTCATTCTCTTACTGACTTGAGCGTCGGAGTGTTAACGTGCTTGCAGACACAATTCTCCTCCGTCGTGAAGACCATCGTGAAGGATCAACCTCTACCTTAACGGAGCATCAACCACATTCTTTTCGCGATCTTCATTAGACATATTAGACTTAATATATCTATTCTATTTGTATGAACACTCATGTCAAGCATGCACTAGAATTTCGTCATATTTGAGTGAAATAAAATTGTGATGTATCAAGTGCAAATTAAAGTATAACATTAGTTAAAAAAAGAGTGTAGGTCAACCAACAAATAAGTGAAAAATATAATATACTTAAACCTTAAAATCTTGGATGAACATGTGGTATCATTCTCACTTGTGTGGTTGCTCTTTCTATAATGTGTCAATTCACATAAGTGTTGGCTTCCATAAAAGGCCCAACAGTCGTATCATATTTCGTTCAACATTGTGAGAGAGTGAGGATGGTTCATGGTGGTGGATTCAGGATACTAAGAGTCTCGTGCTTAATGAAGAGATGTTATTAATGTGTCAAACGTGAGTTAAACTTCCATCTTGGATGTAAAAGTAGATGTTGAACAATATATAAGTGAGATGACTCGTATACTTAATGCATTACGACTTTATAAGGAGATGCGATGTCAATCTCAATTGTGTGGTTGCTTGTAGCCTAATGTTATGATACAATGTAGGTTTCCGCTAAAGTCCCCACATTATGATGATTTGTTTGTTAGTTTTTTTGTCATTTGTTTAATTTTTTATCTTAAAATTTAGTCTTTTGATGTCATTCAATTTCATTCTATTTTTTTTTCAACCTCTATTATTTCAAATTCCTTTATTTTTTGTCTTTGGTGGGACCTGCCAATGAAAAATATAAATATGTTCTATTGAGTTGATAATTTACTAGACCACTACCCGTACGACGCACAGACAATTTTTATAGACTAATTTTTAATAGTACATGTACTTTAAACTTTATGTCTAAAGTACATGTATTATTAAATTGAAACATTTCTTTATCAACATCATTTGAAGTAGTGTTTGTATCTTGACATTCGGTTTTAACTTGAACTTAGTGTTGTTGTTGTTTTAAATTTAATAACATTTTTTTACATTATCCATGATATGATGGACCTCTCTTTAAATAACCAACCTCCACTATCCCTAATTTCTCTTCTTTCTTTGTCTTTGTTCCACTTCTTTCTTTGTCTTTGTCTTTCTTTAAATAACCGTCTTGAAATATGTTTCAAATTTTTTTATTTACATCATAAATAATAAAATAATGTATGCTACTATGGAATAATGTTTCAAAAAAACCAATGACCTTAATTACATACCAAAGCCATAATCAAATTAAGGGTAAAAGGAAAACATTTTGCACTAAGTGTACTCAAATAAAAGTAAAACTTGATACATTGAATTGTTGTTGGTAATTGTAATGAACATCCAAAAACATTACCCTCAAAATCATTTGTTGTCATTTCTCATAATGCCCCATATAACTTTAATTACATACCAATGCTAGAATCAAATTAAAGGGAAACAAAATTAAAAGATATCGTAAAAGATAATCATGATACGCTAAGTGTATTCAGATCACATAAGAAGCAACAAATGCCAAAACAAAAGAAGATAAGGTCCATTACAAACTCTTCTAAAATTGTCTAAACTGCAAGATAGTAAAAAACTACTACCTCCGTCTCTAATTATACGACATTTTTGCCAAAATCACGGGAATTAAGAAAGTTGATAATAGTATTAAATTTGTTTATAATTACTATTGTTTTTACAATTTTATCCTTAAGAGAGATAATTAGTTTATGATTTCAACATAATATTTATTGTTGATTGAAGAAAAAGATGCAAAATAAATAGGGGTATGGTGGTAAAAAAATAATTAATGTAATTGAAAATAGCAAAGGGGTCTTATAAAAAGGGACAAAAAATATTTTCAAAAGGGTCTTATAATTAGGGATGGAGGTAGTACATAAAAACCAAGAAAAAAGATATCTCATTATATTTATTAAATTAAAAAAAAATCTCAAAACAATTGGTATGAAAAAATAACCCACGTTTCTCATTCTCTTACTCATTTTATTAATTTAATTAATGAATTAAATAAAATATATATTATTTAGAGGAAAAAAAGGCATATTTGTAAGCATGTTGATTTGAATTCCATACTTATTTTTTTTTTGAAATAAAATTCCATACAGAATTGGCAAAGAAAAATTCTTAAAAAATAGATAAGATTACAGTTGATAAACGTCATATAATTAAGGCAATGATTAGTTCATCCCATATATTTCCACCCTTATATAAAACAATGTAATCATCAATTTGAGCATGTAATTTTAAGCGTTGTTGCATTGTCTTTAACTATACCTTGCAACCAAGAATGTTATTTAAGCAATTAATGTGTGATATTCTAAATAGATACAGAATGAAAGTAAAAGTTGAATTAAGTTAGGGATGTAGAGTTAAGAAATTTATTTTATACACCATGCTCCAATGGTTGCAGCAGCAACTCTCTTCCTTCTTTCATCAATATCTCTGATTAATAAAAACAAAAACTCAAAAGAAACCATGCTAAAATAAATAAAATAATACAATGAAGAGAGGGGAGGATGGAAGAAATAAAAATGCATGACATGATTACCTAGCAAGAATTAAGTTTTTTTTGAATAAATAATAACAATTTATGTTATGTTATGCTATTTATAAGAATAAAATTGGAATAGGTTAAAGAAATGTTTTTTTTTTTAATGTGTGGTAGTGGGATGAAATTTATGAGGAAGTTATGGTTATTCAATATGATAGTGGGATCAAGTTTATGAGTCGGTTATGGTTGTTTCTATAATTATGAATGTGGTAACATGGGTTAAGTGGTGATGTGGTATTTTTCATTTTCATTTTTTTTATTTAATTAATAAAATATGTAGGATTACATGGTTATTTTAATTTAATTGCTTTAAGTAATACAGTTTAAAGGATTGGTGGAGTGGGAGGTTAACGTGGGTTTGTGCTAATTTTTTAATTTGATTTTTTAATTAAATTGGGTTAAGGTGGGGTTGGGGGATTTTGATGTGGGGTGGGGGTTAATTTCATTTTTAAGTGGGAGGCGGTTATTTTAATTTTTTTAATTTAGTTAATTATTATTAGAATTTATAGAAATGGAGGTGTGAGAAAATTTGTAGGAAAAATTATTAGAGAACTTGTAGGATTATTATTATAAAGCAGAATTCGACCTGTGCGATGTACGCTTTTTTAAAAGTGTCATATATAAGTATTAAATTGACTGTATTTTTAAAGTGTCATATATAAGTATCAAATTGATTATCTTTTGGGCTCTTTGATAATATCCCTACACAAACATCATGTCTTTGATGATATGTCTTATATCAGTAAATCATGTATTTCTAGTCCAATATAAAGTTTAACCTTGCATATTTCCCAAGTCATGAATGTTACTCAATGTGAGCATATTTCAAAAGTGCACTGTCAACAAAAAGAATGCAAGAAAATTAATAAAAACAAAGAAAAAAATTAGCAAAACAAAAAGCAAATACATGGTTCAAAAATAAAATAGAATAAAAAAATCTAAAAGAAAAATTAACATAGATTACTACTTCATTCCACTTATTGTTTCTTTCATCCTTTCTGCTCCAAGAGTTAGCATTTAAGGGGATTAGTTTTATTTAGTTATCAATTAGAATGCGGTTAAATTTTTCAACAAAAAAAAAACAATAGTAGAATACGATTAACAAAAAAGATACAAAATATAGAATCCATTGACTACCTTCATTCCAATTTTGATGTTGAGTCTCTTAAATAATGGGCATTGCTACTTTGCTGTAAAAGGAATACTGCAAACATCTCAAACTAAAAACAAAAAACACAAAAAGGATATTCCATTTCTCAAAAAAATATGCATATCGATAAAATGCATGTTAAATTAGAATACCAGTAAAGCAGTGGTATGAGAGGAAGGTTGTAAGGTCACGTCCTTCCATTTACAAAAATCAAAATATCAAAATATATGATTCTTCTGCTGTCTGTGTAATTTACCACGGTTTAGGTTTTTTTTTTGTTGAGAGAAACATAGTTTAGGGTTTGCTATATATAGCCGAGTTTGCATGGAAATTAGGGTAGCCGAGTTTGCATGAAAATTAGGGTATTCTGTTTGTAAACGTATTAAATAAGTGTAATACAACTTGAAAAAAAAGTCTACAGAAACAATAGATATATACAAACAATGACACAACAGATAAGAATGAAAAGCTCATCAGTGAGGAGAAATATTAGGGACTGCTGCATTTTAAAGGGAATTTGTTAGGTTAAATTGGTGCGCGACATTTTAGAGGGAAATTATTAGGTTAAGTTGATGCAGACCTAATAAAATTAATAAATAAGGATAAGGATATAACCAAGTTTACATGGAAATTAGGGTATTCTGTTTGTAAACGTATTAAATATGTGTACAAAATATTCTCAAAGAAAAAAAGGGAACATGATAGGAATGAAATTGGTGCGATGCATTTTTTTAGTATTAAATAAGTGTACAAAATATTGTCAAAAAAAGACATAAGTGTACAAAATATTGTAAAAAAAAGGAAAAAAAGGCATAAGTGTACAAAATATTGTAAAAAAAAAGGCAACGTGATAGCGATGCATTTTTTAGTATTAAACAAGTGTACAAAATATAGTCAAAAAAGACGTAAGTGTACAAAATATTGTCAAAAAAAGAGTCAAGAGGATAGGAATAAAATTAGTGCGATGCATTTTTTTAGATGGAATTTGTTAGGTTAAATTAAGTTAAATTACGGCTAACCTAATGGAGCATTTTAGAGAGAAATTATTAGGTTAAGTTGCTGCAGACCTAATAAAATTAATAAATAAGGACAAGGATATAGCCAAGTTTACATGGAAATTAGGGTAGCCGAGTTTGCATGAAAATTAGGGTATTCTGTTTGTAAACGTATTAAATAAGTGTGCAAAATATTCTCAAAGAAAAAAAGGCAACATGATAGGAATGAAATTGGTGCGATGCATTTTTTTAGTATTAAATAAGTGTACAAAATATTGTCAAAAAAAAAGGCATAAGTGTACAAAACATTGTCAAAGGAAAAAAGGCAAAGTGTACAAAATATTGTCAAAAAAAAAAGGCAACATGATAGCGATGCATTTTTTTAGTATTAAATAAGTGTGCAAAATATTGTTAAAAAAGACATAAGTGTACAATATATTGTCAAAAAAAAGGCAAGAGGATAGAAATGAAATTGGTGCGATGCATTTTTTCAGATGGAATTTGTTAGGTTAAATTACTGCTAACCTAATACAATAAATTAGAGGAAAAATATTAGGTTAAGTTGCTACAGACTTAATAAAATTAATAAATAAGGATGATGATTTTAATTTTAATTAATTAATTGGAAAAAAATAGAAGAGAATGGTGACAATAAATTCTTTTTCTTGGACATAGGTTAACCTATTAAATTTAATTTCTTGTAAAAAAAACATATTTAATTGTGAATGAGGTAAATTGTTGTGGGAAGTTCTTTGAGAGCTTTTCTTCAAAAAAAAAAAGTTCTTTGAGAGTGATGGTAGCAAATTTTTTTCCATGATTTGTATTTTTTTTTTCAATTGTTGTGTAGATTTTTTTTTTGTAAAAAAAGTTTATAAAATGTCACTACCTTTTTCATCTAAAAAATGCCACTACTTCTTTATTAAAAGGAAAGTGGGTAGTTTTTTTAATTTATTTTTTATTTAATTAATAGAAAGAGAATTTTTTTTTTTTGGTGGCCGGGGTTCGAACCCCAAACCTTGCATATATTATGCATTATCCATACCAACTGAGTTAAGTTCATGGGAACTATTATTTTTTATTTAATTAATAGAAAGGGAGTTTTTATTTAATTTAATTTAATTTAATTAATAGAAAGAGATTAGTTGGAGGGAAAAGAGAAGTTTTGGAGGGAAAATTTATAGATTAGTTGGAGGGAAAAGAGAAGTTTTGGAGGGAAAATTTATTAAAGAACTTGTAGGATTATAATTATAAATTATTATAATTATAAATGATTTGGCATTTTAAATTAGTCTATTATTTTGGTAGTATAGTTACTCAGTAATTTTTAACTCATTTAGAAATTCATAAAATTATCAATAATTCATTCTATTCATATATGCTCTCACAGATAAAACAAATATTCCTTATTTTTTTCCCTTGTGTTCAAATTTCTCTTTAATATATATATATATATATATTTAATTTATTTTCTCTTTTCTCATGAAAGAAAGGGAAAAAGGCATCTGCTATGAAACCTATATGAACCCACATATTTGACAATGTTAGACCTCTCATCTTATTTGGCTATCCCACCCTATCACAGACACAAAAAGTCTCATAATTAAGGAAAATATAGTAACGTAACATGTGAATTAAACTTCTACATTGAATGTAATAATAGATATTCAACAACATACAAGTGAGATGACTAATATACCTAATGTCTAAAAGTTTTATGTTAGGATGTGATTTCAATCTCACTTATGGATTTTTCTTAGTCAAAATGATCCAATCTATTGTAGATTTTCTCTGAACTCCGAACATTACGATTAATTGTGTTTTTAGTTTTTTTTATGTCATTTGCTCAATTTTTTATATCTATACTATATATAAAGAAAACTACATCTTTCAGTACTTTTGGGTTGGATTTTTCCTTTTCAAAAATACCCTTAATTTTCAATACAAATAATACATGTAACAAATAGATAAGAATAAATTTAAATATTAAAAAAAATGTAACAAACACGATATGAGTATATATATGTCTATTTTTTTCCTTTATCATTTAAAAAGTGTAACAAACTAAATGAGTATATTTATACTTACTTTTTCACCATCCCAATTATATCCTTAAACAACTTTTTTCTATAATAAAGATCGTTGTTGGTGTCACTAAAAAAAAATTATATTTTTTTATATTGTTGGTGTTATTGAAATAAATAATCATGATTAGTTTGGTTTGTTATAACTTGAAAGCAACAAACATTTATATTTTTAGTTTTAATCTAAATTAAAATTTCATAAAAAAAAACACCGTTAATAATTTTCAAACGTTAGTGTAATAAAAAGAGCGGAAAGACGGACACTTACGTGCCCATCTTTTCGCTAGTTAAATATAAGTCTTTGAATGTGGTTCGCTTTCATGCAACTATTTCTATCCAATATCTATTATTTCAAATACCTTCATTTTTTTTTGGTCTTAAATGTGATCAAACAATGGAAAAATGAATATATGTATATCCAGAAGTGACAAAGTGACACTTTAAAATGACGTGACATTTTTTTTAATTGGATCTATTTTTTGTTGTAAAATAATTACTAATAAATACCCAACTCATTCAACCAACCCATAAAAAACTGGGGAGAAAAAACTAAGAAACTATAATAACACTACGAGGTATAAAAACCCTACTATTATCTTCAAACAACGATTACAATAACTCTTTCTCTAGCAGATTGAGGACCATAAGATCAAAATATGCTAAATTGAGATTGAAGTTAGCTAGCGAATTTGCACTTATGTTTTCTTATCACCGCTTTAACGTTCTAATTATGTGCATCATTCTCCTTATGTGATGGATCAAAACTTGTGAATCATTCTCCACAATTACCTGCTTAGCTTCTTCTTTCCATGCTAGCTCGAAATTGCCAGTTTTATGAGCATATCCTTGCAAAAGATTAAGAATATCCATAGTTTGCTCAAAAGGACAATGAAATCCCTCCTCAAATATACATCAGTTTCTCCAATTCCACAAAGACCAACAAATCACCATACAGTCGAAAAAGATACGCTAGTTGTTGCATTCCCTTTATCTCTACATATTCTAAAAGATCCACTCCTTCGTCCCACTCGAGAATAAAGCAAGTAGTACTATTTTTAGAATCTATAATTCGAAAACAAATTTGAGTAACATGCATACAAATACAATCATGAAGAATATGTAACATTGACTCGTCATTCTTATTATAACATGAACAAATAGTCGAAATACTTGTATTCCATTTATTTATTTGAAGATTGGTAAGAATCCTCTAACGAGCCACTAACCACATAAAGACTTCATTTTGAAGAGTGGTATTCGTCACAGTTACAGCATGCATTAAGGATAACACATACCCTCAAAGTGTTATCGATCACTACAAAAGAAGATTGAACATGGTGGATTGCATTGTTCACCATAAATTTACTTATCAAACCAATCATGATTTTTTTTTATCATCACCAACTTGCCATAAAGTGTTTCGATGAAAATATTCCCAAACTATAAGGCAAGAGCTTTCTAGAGAGGGAAGTCACTGTTGTATTTTTTGGATATTTCAAAAGTACTTGTTATTGTAAAATCTTTTGGAGCTTTCTTTGGCCTTTTTAATTGGAAGATTTAATTTAATTTTGGTAAAATCTTTTATTTTAACGCCTTAATGAAAAGTGGCTAAATGAAATTTGACTTGGTATACAGGTTGCTAACTCATTTTTCATATGCCCATGATTCTAGCCACTATTGGTTTTATACTTATTTGAACGTGTTCCTTTTTATGAGCATCTTTATTCCATATAATTCTCCCACGTTAGTATTAGTATTAATATTAAATATACGTTGCATAATTTTGGGAAACGGTTATGCGACACCTTACTCAACAATTATATTATAGCAGTTTTAGTTTTGAGGGACAGACCTTGAAAACCTTCTAAAAAGCTAGTAACAACTCACATTCACTAGAAAATATTGTTTACATACTTTCTTTCAATATTTACGAAGTGCCTGAGTTACCTCGTGTCTGTTTAATTCTCGTGTCCTGATAGCCTCGGTATGATTATCGCCAAGAAGAACATGTTGTATCCTGGGGAAGTTGCGCAATTTCGCGGATGATTCCTTAATCCAGTGACATAGTCACGCCTCAGGTTTTATTTCACATTTTATTGTTTTGCAGATTAATCATTTTCTGGTCATCTGCTACAACAGTCATAATCTGAATACCAATTGATACTTGTAGATCATACTCCCTAACATACTTTGAATACAAAACCCTGCACCAAAGACCATTCGGTTTATGTACTAGATGCCGTATAATTTCATGAAAAAAGACTCATTCATGGTTTCAGTGTTCTTAGTCCAAACCACCATGAAGTTAAAATAATAGTCACAAGAAAATGAGGTTTAAATAGCGACCCTTTTAATTTTTTATCTTTTAAACTGAACTTTAGAATGAGAATAGACAAAAATGATTATGAAGCATGGAAGTGCATAAATATCCAATTAAAGTGATTTGGTGTGTGATATAAGTTTAATGATCTAAATATAAACAAAGAGTATGGATAAGAGAGTATAACACACAAGATAATCATGGTGCACTCAATGTGAGTTAGTTCAATCCCCACAAATTGTGGAATTTTCTAATATGGTTCTTAAAAATGCTTCTCTGTGCCTTCAACTTAGACCATATGCAATGAAGGTGTTGAATTCCACTTTCAACATGTGGTAGTAGAGGAAAGAGATGTTGAATGGTTTCAACATGTTGAAGTTGCAGACAAATGGCGACGTGGCGCGTTTCGGTTTGCTGAAACAGGCGCGTGTGTCACACGCGCCGACAGTGGAAAGTGAAGCAGCAGACGCGGAGAGAGAAAGTTGGTGAGAGGATAAGTGGTGACACTTGACAGTTCGTAATTGGCTGTCTGAATTTTTACCATCTTAATAATTTGAACTCAATTATTTCATTGCAATTTTTTTTTTAATTTTTTTTTTACCAAAATTCATGATTTTTTTTATTTATAAATAGAGACTTAGTTCATTTGATTTGGACACAGAAAAAAACCAAATTTTTCACTATCTTAATCTTATTATTATCTTTCTATTAGCAAACTAAGTGAAGTTTTAATAAATTGTTAAGAAAATAAAAATAAATTATTTAAATAAATTTTGTTTTTACAAAAAACAAAAAAAAAATTGTTAAGTGTTTTTTAATTTAATTATAATCGATAATTGTATTTTATGTAATTATAAAAACAAAAATATAAAATTAAATAAGAATAAGAAATAAAAGGTGGTGGAGTAAAGTGTTGAATGAAAAAGCATTGGAGAGAGTAAAAGTTGAATGAATGTTAAATAAGAGAGAAAATAATATGGAGTGTTGAGAATTGAAAAAGTGGGTGTTGAATGTTGTTGAATGACATTTAAGTAGTATTCTCAATGCCTCGACATGCTTACATGAGTTTACGTTCTGTTCAGACTACTAATACTCACTTAATCCTTCTTTACACCCCCAAAGAAGATTAAACAAGTTCTTACATAAAGATAAAAGTTTGCAAGTGATTGTAAATTCACTTTGGTGAAGAATAAGTATGATTCAAAAATACACTTAGAATGATATTGATACATGCTTGAGTTTGTTTTCTAAATTCATTTTTATCCTTATTCAAAAACATTATTATGCAGAAGTAATACACACTCCCTTTATCTTATAATGATCGACCCATTTGTAAAAAAGAATATTATTCTAAACTGAATGACCTTTTGATTTTTAAGATATTATTAATTATTTCTTTTTCAATTTTATCCTCTTATTAATATTACTTTAAAGTTAATATATTTTACGATGCATTTATGATAGCGATGATTATACCAATACATGAAAAAATAATTTTGTAAAAGAATCATTTTCTCTCTTCATTTATACACTTCTGTGTAAAAATTATCAAGAGTCACTCGTTATGAAACGGAAGGAGTATTATCTTTTACTAAAATGTGTACCGTACATATCAATTATAGAGCATGCCCTTTTTATTTGAGCATGACTTGACATTCTTTTTTAATCCAATTGTTTTGAATTTTTTTTTTGAGTTCTTTAATCTAATACTCATACGTCTGTATCTTAAAGAAGTGAATGAAATAAGCATGCAGATGGAGGAAAAACAGCTGAACTCGAAGAACATGATAAAATATATCTAGTTCAAAAAAACATTATAAAAGATGATTGAAAAATTAATAAAACACAATTGTAAAATAGTATTTTAATAATTAAAAAGAAATCAAAAGATGATTCCATCTCATTCTCCCAAATTGGATGGAACAAAAAACGATGATAAGTAGTGAACTAGTGGTATGAGATGGTACACGTTCCATTATATTCCATTTTATTACATTAATTTTTTTTTTAAAAACCAAATAATGTAACAAGTCTATTCCATTCTACCGCATATTATCAATCAAAACATAATCGTTAACATGTACTCCCTCCGATCACTATTATAAGTAAAAGTCAACTTTTTAAATTTATTTAATAAATGATGTATTTAGTTTAAAAACCAAATAATGTAACAAGTCTATTCCATTCTACCGCATATTATCAATCAAAACATAATCGTTAACATGTACTCCCTCTGATCACTATTATAAGCAAAAGTCAACTTTTTAGATTCATTTAATAAATGATGTATTTAGTCAATAATGTAGACCAAATATACATTAATTGAATAAACCTAAAAAGTTAATTTTTGCTTATAATAGTAACCAGAATGAGTATGTATCACTATATTTCGTGCATTCACTACTTCACCTTTTCCAACTTTAAAGCCTAATAGGAACTGGAATGAGTTTCATGATTTAAGAGTAGGAGGTACCTAGCGAATCACTTTTGTGAGTTTTTATCAAATCTGTTACTCATTCCATTTCATAATAACTGATCCATTTGTAAAAAATAAATAAATGTAAAACAGAATATATTGAATTAAAGATGGTGAAAGTCGTATTAATTAGAGTTATAATTGTAAAAAAGTAATTAATGTTGTATTAAAAAGTGAAATGGTTATGATAAAGAAGAATGCACCAATACTTGATAGACAATCAAAAACATTTCTCTCTCTCTTTCATTTATACACTTTTTTTAATCTATGTGAAATTGTTAACTATTTCAGTTAAACTGAGACCGAGGGAGTATATAGTACAAAGTTTTCAACAAAAATGAAACAAAGGAGTATTGTCACTTAAAAAACACAAAAAATATGAATTTAATATATTTAATAAGGAAAATGTTAACTTGTGTCCTTAACTCACAGTTTAACGAGTCAAAAGTAAAAATATTCTCTCGTAATCAATGCATTTAAATTTAACTTTTTTACTTTTAATTAACTGAATGCACAAAATTTAAGAGAATGTTTATACTTTTAAGTCGTTTAACATGTACCTTAAGACACAAGTTAGCATAAACAATATGAACAACATTAATTAAAGTCAAATATATAATTATATTTTACATATTTTGAATATATTTTTGTTATTTATATACTCATCCTACATTCAATTAATGTGTCTTTATGTTTTAGATCAAAAAATCTAATAAAACCTTCGTTGCCTCATTTCAATTGTTTAGACATATTTTATTATTATTTTCTTTACTTTTTTTTCATCTTTTTTTAAACCATGTTTTGTTGTTTTTTCAATCTTGGTTCTTCTCTATAAAATTCACAAAATCCATTATTTTTCTACCCTAGAAAGATCTAAAAAAAATAAAATAGTATAAACGTTATTTTCTTTTACAACAGTTAGATTATATATTTCCTTGTACCCAAAAAAAAAATTTCATGTGTTTATATTTCAATACTAGTTTAAACGTTAGTTTTTTGACATGATGATTAAACATTATTTTTTTCCCAAGATATAAATATATTAGTCTAAAAATTGTTTATTTAATAAGAATAAAGAAGATATTGGTCTAAATGTTATTCAATTAATGAATTTAAAAAACATTTTTGTCAAAAAAAAATATATTTCAAAACACCTAAATTTCTAAAATCATAGAACTCGGCTTTTGTTATATGATTTTTTTATCGTGTACAAGTTTGTACATGTTAAACTTACTCATATTAAGAAGTTTAAATAGTAAATTTGTATCGAACCTGTTTATTTTATATTAAACATACAATTTTGTTATACTTTTGTTTGCTTTTATTAATTTATATTTTTTATATTTTCAATAAAAAAATATGGAGTATTTTTTTTTATATACACATGTGACTCCCTTGTTAATATTTTTATTTTTTTTAAGCAAAAGGGGAGGTGCACCAAAGTATTGCAACCTCAAAATTCATTCAAATAAAAGAGAGGAAAGAAAAGGAGGATGACATAAACCAAAGCCTACTCGAAGTTGGTAAACCTAAAATTAGACATACTAATTCTATTCTCAGTGTAGTATTCTTTAATAAAAAGACAGATTTGTCCAAAAGATTAAATCATATGAGATTCACCTTTCCCTCATTTACTAATTTTATTTTAGCATAAAAATAAAATTTATTTTCCATTTAGCATAAAAATACGACCAAATTATCTTTGAATCCAAATTTTGAAAATAATGTTTAATGAGTTTATCCCTTTTTATCTTTTAGCATCATAATTGAATTTAAATTTTAAATATAAAATAATTTAATTCAATAAGTTTAATTTTTATTTAATTTTTTTTTTTTGGTTTTTTTGTTTTGAACAAGTTAAACTAGACCATCGAAATTGAAACTGGAGAGAATAAAACCTCAGAACTTGAGAAAAACACACTTCAAGGTCTCAAGCCAATACCTATTTTATTATTATTTTTTTAATTTATCATGCACATGTGCTACAACAATTTAGAATTAAAATAGTCATTTTATGTAGTAAATAGCTCAACAAATGACCTCTAATTATTATTATAAACTCTAAGTACCAATATCATTACTTTCATGTTTGCATCCATTAATTAAATATGATAAAATACCAATGCATTTTCAGGGCCGGGCCTTGGGGTGTGCAAACCACAATGGAACTGGGCCTCCCCAAGGCATGAGCCTAAACAAATAAATTTATAGTCCAATAGTACTGCTAAGTGTTAAGTGGGTGTGTTTTTGGGAGGGTGGTTCGAGGTTCCTCATGTATACGGTAGTGATTTTCACCTTTGGGTGTACCACTTTTTTATTACGGGTCTCTTTTCATCTACAGAACCGAGCCTTCAAATTCGTAGGAACGACCTTGTGCATTTTATCCGTCTGCAAGAGTCTTCACGATCAGAAAGGTACCTGCAAATGATATGTCCAATGAGGAATTGATGGAGGCAACGATGTCGAAAAGTGCTCCGGTACGGTGGCGGCGAGTCTTCACGGTGGGACGAAAGGTGCATGCATGCACGTTGGCTCTCTGATGCACAAGTCAGTATAGGAAATGAGAAGGAGTTTGTAAAAAGTGTGAGAAAAGTGAATCGAACCTTGAAGGTGAAGAAATATCACCCTTATATAGGCGTGTATGAGAATAACTGTCTCAGTGAAGTGTGACGCTTCATTAGGAGGTCGTTGGAGGATACGTATACGGTGTCTGATGCATGGGGGTGTGCTTAGGTGTGGTGGCGTGCACCAGGATTACGTTGTATGTCCAAGTGACGTGTGTTGATTCGACGAACTTCTTGTCCACATGTCAACGTTGGATTAACTTTCTAGCCGGTCCAAAACATTTTATGACAAAGGTTTGAGCTTTCTTCTGAATTAGATTAACTATTGCGTGACTTAACCTTTGATTAGTCGAAATGTGGCTTGTTCCTTTTTTGACAATGGTTTGAAATTTATGCTTGATTGTATGAGCTACAATGAGACTTAAATAAAGATCAGTCAAATTGTGGTTATCACATTAACCGAAAAAGGTTCGACTTCTCCTGAATTGGATGATATATTTTAAAAAATGTTAAGGAATATATTTTGTATTTATTGTAATGAAATAATTAATTTTTTATTTTTATCATATCTACTTTTTGTTTAAGTATATTTATTCCACTTTATAAATACACATGTCTTTCCTATCATGATTTTATTTAATTTTCTCTTATACTATACTACTAAATAATTGCTACTATCTTTTAAAAAAATTTGCTTGTATCTTATTTTCTTTCCTTTATCTTTCTTTCATCAATAAAAAAAAATTAAAGAAAATAGTGACCAAGTTGCGTCTGTTTATATTTATTAGGAAATAAAAGTGAATTATATATTTTTTAGACTGAATTAGGTCTTACAATTTTCTCAAGAACTAAAACGAGTCTTCGTTTTTTTTTTAACTTGTCAAAAAAAAAATTGTTTGGGTTAATAGCATTTAGTCATCAAATAAAATAAAATAACGTTGAGACTAATATCGATAGATACAAGCATATGATAATATATAATAATCTAATTGATATTCGAAAAAATAACGTTTTGAAAGTTTTTTTTTTTTGGACCCAAGCTTAAATAAACAACGAGATATGGTTGTAACGTCAAAAATTTGTAGAAAAATAAAAAAGTGAAACAAAAAACAATAAAGAAAAAAGAAGAACAAAATTTGTCTAAAAAAATGAAATGTGGAAATAAAATATCTTCTTAAATTTTTGATTGGAAAGATAAAAACACATTAATTGGATATGGGGTAAAGATGCAAATAACAAAAAATTTATGTAAATGATAATATAGGCTTCACACAAATTGATTGGTTCATATCATAAGAGGGTAAATACCTCCAAATCATGAGAAGGTAATGTAGGCCTCACCGTACTTTTTTTTCGTTTATTTTTGAGGTAAGGTAAAAATACCTATTGCTTGTTATAAATCGGGGGACCAGCAATAAGAGGTCCATATTAGAGAATCTGTGGTATTCATTTTTTTTTTTGTTTAAATGGATAAGCTAATAAATACCATGTTGGTACGATTAAGCAAGATGTCCATATTGGGGGACCCTTAGTATTTATAGCCACTTGCATGTATTAACTATGGTAAAGATAAATTTAATAATTCTTTTGGCTCTGCAGAATATTGGAACTCAAATGGAGCTTTTTTATTAACCTCTTGCTAAATCCAATATTCGATGTTCAATAGGTAAGTAATTTGACAATATAGCTAAGTAATAATTTGAATTGAAATTGAAATCAATATACATATTCTACTACTATAGGTACCTTCTGGAATGATGTCAATAGGGTTTCATTTTTTTTTTTTTAAATTGTCGTATTCTCGTATCTGTATGTACCTGTACACATGCAACATAGACAATTCCCATCCGGAGAAGAAGGAAGCTATCGATCATAGGAGCAACGGTTCAAAGTTATCTCCAACACTCCGACTAAGGATCTCAAGTCCGACATGATCCACAACTACCTAATGATAATATGAATATAAACAACAAGAACAACAACAAAGTATAAAAAATAGTTGATGAGTTATGAAGAACTAACCGTAATGAAGACACGAGCTCTGATAACAAGAGTATTAAGGTTTACAGAATCCCTAAAAAGTATCCTTAAAAGAAACCGACGATCAAGTATTCTTTGGGTAATACTAGCATTAGATTGATCACCAAAAAGACGATTATATCTCTGAATATCAGCCACAATCAGACGATCCTGCTCATAATCGTCATTGTTGTCAACGCCGGTGGGAACAAGAAGATTAATAGGACGACGACAGAGAGGACATTTGCAAGGTTTAAGAGAAGAAGAGTATTGCCAAACTTGGATGATACAGTTTGCACAAAACCAGTGAGAACAATTTGCTTGACATGGGAGTTGGAAGTTTTCGTGACAGATTGAACATCGATCGTTCGTTGCTGGACCTTCGCCGCGTTGATGTTCCACATCCATTTCTCTCCCTCCGTCTGAGTAATTGGAAGGAAATATATATATTCTTTAAGCTGATTAAAATGGGACCAATGTCACCATATATCCATTTTCTAGTAGGTCCGCATTTAAATTCATATCAAATCAATCAAAACGTAACCAACTAAAAAAAACAGATGAGATTTTGATAAATTTGAGAATAAAAAAATTATGTTTTGTTTTCAATCAAGAGATTTTAAAAAAAGAAATATGAAAAATTTAAAGCCAACAATGAATAACATTACCCCTAAAAAAATCTCAAACCCAGATGAGATTTTGAATCTCAAAACGTGATTGGTTTTATTAAAGGAAAGTTTTGTTTTGCCGTGTAATCGTGTGAAAGAGACTCTGTGTTGTGTTGTTGGATACGTTTCGTGTTTATTTTTTTGGTAGATAAACGAGATGACAAAGTCATCATAAACTTACACAAACTCAACTGATAAAAATGCCGAAATTGTTAGGCCGGACGTCATGATTGGGATTTGAACCCTCATACCTCCACTCCACTCCGCTTCATGTGGTTTTGTTTGTAAGGTTTATAGAAAAACAAAACACCTTAGTTCATGCTATTTTTTTACAATAATAAGTGGTGACATTGCTATATTATTTAATGAATATTCAGTTTAGTATTTGCTAATCATAATAAACATTCCCTCGAAAAAATCATAATAAACATCTCTAAAAAAAACTTGTAAACTTTGAACCTTGTATTTTTTATAAAATTTTGATTGAAAATTTATGTTATTGACTTTCAAATTAAAACAAGCCCAATAAACCATATAAATTATAGGAATGTTCATTACCCAATTATAATAAACATCAACTTCTCTCCAAAAAAATCATAATAAACATCAACTTAAATAGTTAAGTCACGCTGTGTACTATTTTTGTTCAAAATCTTGAAGTGAACATCAACTTAAAGACCTTGAAGTGAACATTCCTATTAATATTTACGGTTTCGCCCCTATGTGAGTTAAGTCACGCTGTGTACTATTTTCGTTCAAAACCCAGCAGACAACCACACAACTCCATTTTTTCTTTCCCTTCACCTCCAAAAACCCAAAAAGTGCAAATTTTTGGGTCAAAATCTTCATTCCAAATCATTGCAAATCGTCAGGAAACAAGTTTCTACTCTCATCAAACATTAATGTACCGTCAAAACTCTTCCATTTATCCTGGTTTTTCTGGTAGTTACGTTTTTTTTTCCAGTAGGTGTAAGGCTCAGCGTGAGTTAACTCACGCTAGTTGTTGGGCAACATGAGTTAACTCACGCTACTGTGATGCCCAAATTTTGAACTTTTATGTCACTTTTTTTCCTTGCTTTGCTTTGCGCACAAGTTATTTATTTATTTTTTCTTTGTTATTTTTTTATTGAATAGACATTGAGTGAGATGGTTGAAAATATGGGGGAGGATAACGTTGAACCTAAACCGGCCAAAAGCAAAGCTTCTGGCGTAGGCGTAGGTTCCGGCGTAGCATCCGACGATGTCAAACCAACCAAAGAAGTGGAGTTTAAAGTGAAAATTCCTTTTCAAGCTCACATAGTTCACAACCAAGCAAAACCGGTACCTACCGGTAACTTTGAAGAGAAGCCTAAATCGGTACCTACCGGTGTTCGTGTTATTGAAGTAAACACCGGGTCATTTTTTACAACAAATGAAAGATTGAAAGATCGAGAAGAATTACTTGATTGGATTCATCAACAAGCGGCTAGGGTCGGATTCACTATTTCTATAGATAAATCTAGCACAATAACGCCATACATGACGATGAAATGTGAGAGGAGTGGTGAATACAAGCCACCTAAGATGAGGAAGAAACCGAAGCTTGAAGGCATGGGCTCAAGGAAATGTAATTGTCCGTTTAGGTTGAAATGCTTCTTTGAAAAAAAACACAAGATTGATGCATTGCAATGCTTTGTGGAATTTACAACCATGACTTGGCGCCAAAGTTATCCGGGCACCTTCTTGTGGGTCGACTAAAAGCGGAGGAGAAGCAAAGAGTTATCGACATGACAAAGAGCTTGGCGGCGCCTAGGAATATTCTCACGGATTTGAAGGGAAAAAACAAAGAAAGTGTGACACTCATCAAGCAAGTGTATAATGCGCGAACTAAATGGCGCAAGGGGCAAAGAGAGGACGAGACAGAGTTTCAATACTTGATTTCAAAGTTGGAGAAGCATCAATATGTCTGTTTCACAAGAGCAAATAGCGAGGAAACCACTCTTGAAGATTTATTCTTTGCTCATCCGGATTCAATTGACATGCTTAACACTTTTCCCACCGTTTTGGTCATGGACTCCACTTACAAAACCAATACCTACCGAATGCCGTTATTTGAGATTGTTGGTGCACGTCTACCAAATTGACGTATTCAGTTGCGTTTGCCTTTCTTTCCTTTGAAAGAGAGAATAACTTCATTTCGACACTTGAGATGTTGATTGGTCTTTTGACCTCAAAACGCAACATGCCTAAGGTGATTGTCACCGATAAAGACCCCACTCTGATGAAAGTTGTTGTCGAAGTTCTCCCTAAAACGGACCATGTACTTTGCTATTTTCATATTGAGAAGAATGTCAAATCTAGGTGCGTCACGGATTGTAGAGTCAATGCCAAGCCTTCGAAAGCAAAAGTTGTTGGCAAAGATGCGAAGGAAGCGGATGATGACAAGCATTGTGTGCTTGTTAAGAAAATAGTGAGGGCTTGGAGAGATGTGGTTAACTCTCCTATGGAGGATTCATTTGCAATTGCATGGTTGACATTCAAAGATGAGGTATGCGAACCGTTTCCATTGTTTGTTAAATATGTTGAGGAAACCGTTTTGCCCCTTAAGAAGCATTTTGTGAGGGCATGGACGAATAAATGCTTGCATCTAGGGTGTAGAGAAACCAACATTGTTGAATCGGCTCATGCACAATTGAAAAGATACTTTAGGAGTAGTGTGGGAGATTTGACATCATGTTGGGATGAAATTGACAAAATGTTGAAAATCCAATTTGGTGAGATACAAGGGAGTTTTGGGAGGAGCATAACCGTCATGGTGCACAAATACAAAAAAACCAAGTTATTCTCTGAGTTGGAAGGGTATGTCTCTAAGGCCGGTTTGGGTTTCATCGATGAAGAATTTGAACGCTCTAGGAGATTCGACTTTGCTAAAGAAGATTGTGGTTGTGTGTAAATGACAACGTTCGGGTTGCCTTGTGCTTGTATTCTTGCCGAGAAGAGGAAGAAAAAATTGCTTATTCTTTTGGATGAAATACACCCTCATTGGCAAAGGTTAAGTGTAATTGGACAAGAGGTTGATTCACATTTTTCCGTTATGGAGGAATGGAACGCGATTCAAGAACGTATCAATAGGGCCCTTACAAGATGAAACTCGTCATCAAAGGAAAGTTGTGTGAACTAGGATTTCTGGAGGACACAATGTTGAAGCCACCTCCGAGAAAAGTAGCCACTAAGGGAGCACCTTAAAGGGTGAAGTCTACACTGAAAACAAGGTCCACGGGTCGAATCCCCCTTAGTTGGGAGATTATTGATGCTCAAAATCCCGATAGTCAATGCTCACATGGCAAGAGTTATGTTCCAAAGAGTAAAGGTTCACGCCTTGGCACTTGCTCCCGCTCACAAACTTCGTCTTATACTTCAAAAAAAGAACCTTATTTGCAAATACGATACATTTCACAAATTCCAAATCTCATGAGACCTTACATTGAAGACATTGTGAATGTTAGAGGGGATGGTAATTGTGGTTTTCGGGTCATAGCTAGGCATATGAGATTTAATGAGGAAGATCATGTTTTGGTTCGTCATGCACTTATTAATGAGTTGAAAAATCACAAGAGTGACTACTTGCCGATATATGGTACTGAGAGGCGTTATAAACTTATCTTGGATGGTTTACACCCTCCAACAAGTAAAAGTGGTATTGCGCCGATAGAGAAGTGGTTGACCACTCCGGATATGGGTCACATTATTGCTACTTGCTACAATAGAGTCGTTGCTCTATTGACTTTGCTTGAAATGGGTGGTGCATGTGAGACATATTTTTCAATCCGGAGTGCTCCACCACTTAAGCCACATTCCAACATAATGTACCTTTGCTTAATTCTCGACCACTTTCTTCATGTGAAGTTGAAAGAAGATTGTCTGTTACCACCTCCTTGTAAGGAGTGGATGACTCACAAGATTGGTGAGGCGGAGAAACGGCATTTTGAGTTTATGGATAGACAAGCCGCCTTCGATGACCTCATGTCTAAGGAGTCAAAGCCGCCAAAGAAACCAACAAATGAGCACAATCCAATTGTTTGTGATTATACTCCCACTCTGAAAAAAAAGGAACAAGAATTTGAAGTCATGGAATACATGGAAGATGAGGAAAATTTAGGAATGTCACTAGACTTCTTAGATAGGTTGTAGGTTATGACACTTTTTGGCCGGTCGGTGTTCGTCCTATTTTTTGGTGGTATTACACCCAACATATTTTTGGGTGGCCGGTTATGTAATTTGGATATTTGTGGCCAATATGTAACTAATATTATATATTATATAAATATATGAAATGAAATATTTTTTTGGTAGCCGGTTATGTCACACCAATTATTGCTCGCATTACTTTGTCTCTAATTATTCAACTATTTATTTTATCTCATATTTGTTTTTCATTATATTTTTGTGAA
>Ga0315914_1004126_pt1 | contig 21768 bp, 14 predicted proteins | sample MpolenodulesMG_FD_203920 | JGI IMG/M metagenome (GOLD analysis project Ga0315914, IMG submission 203920) | Medicago polymorpha root nodule microbial communities from Los Angeles, California, United States - elongated nodules | ecosystem: Host-associated > Plants > Roots > Nodule | place: USA...
ATATATATATATATCTGTGTGTGTGTGTGTGTGTGAATTATGATGAGACTTACAGAACCACCCTCACGTGATCCATGCCCTTTAACAAAGAAATTCAGTTTTAAATATAAATTTCAAAACTTCAAAAATATAGAATAACAAATCTGCTTCATAGTCTCATTTATCAAACCAAAAGTGTCGGTGTATCGACACATTACAAGACAAGTTCACATGTTCTCACAAATTAGGAAGCCTATTCCAGTCATGCTAGTGAAACCATCAATTGCTTTGCATATGCTGATCATTGATCAAGGTTTTAGTAGCTCCTTGTTAAAGAAAAAAAAGGCAATACCAAAGTACTGGCAAGTTAAGAAGATGCTCTGCTCCCAGTTTTATGTTTAAATGGGGCAAGCTTATGCAGATAATTGACCATATTCTTAAGACGTCCCTAATATGTGTGTGGTATGTGATCCTTATTCAGAAGCAACTGTCCATTGCTTTCCTAGTTTTCCTTGATTTATTGGAAAACCTCAAGTGTGAACTAAAAACCTGGAACATTTTTTAGTTATATTTTTGCCATACATGATTCTATATTCTTAAGATGTCACTAATATGTGTTTGGTATGTAGCACTTATTCAGAAGCAACTGCCCATTGGTTTCTTAGTTTTCCTTGAGTTTTTTGGAAAAGAGGTGAAAACCAACTGCTAAAGTATGATTTAAGAGGAGAGTAATAAAAAAATGTAAAATATAAGTATGGACATATAATATAAACTTTCAATAAGATATTTTTTACAAATCATGTACTAAATGTATCATCATATGATCAGATTTCCACATCCTATAATACTTATCACAAAATTAATTACTTAGTAGTAGTATTCAAATTTCAAAAGCATCAAAAAGAAATTCAAAGTTCAAACCACACTTACCACTGCTCCCTGGACTTGAACATTTACTCGTTTGGTAGGTTGTATCCTTTTCAATCACTACAGGAGGATGGCTCGTGACAGGGGACTCAATTCCACAAATGTCCACCTCTTCATCAGCCTCATTTCCAATAATGTTGACCTCTTCATCAGCCGGATCATTACCTACAAGCAAAACAAATTTAAACAAAAACAAAACATACACGTTCACACATAGACATAAAAAAACACGAATATAACCTTTAAATGCTTGCAACGATGAATTGCTTGGTCCAGAGTCATTCAAAAGCTGCAACAGCAAACATAAAAAACCAGAAGTCACGTCATACATGTTGTGAGACTGACATCTCATTATGAAGAGGGTGAGTACATTTCAGACAAAATACGATACTAGCATATTTCATGGAAGTGTTGGGTTGCAGAGAGGCACCTCTATTTCACATGCTTCAACTTTTACTTCGATTTTTTTCTTCTCCAGTAAAGAGTAATCCAAAAGCTTTCGTAATTTGAACATTGCATCATCACTAAATTCATCAATATCAATCTCAATCTCATCTTCTTCATCTTCTTTACCATTTGAACTATGTTCTTTCAAGAAATCAATGATGTAGCCAGGTATTACTCCTTCAAAAGACTCCAATTCTCTACCAATATTTTGCCTCTCTTGATTTGACATAACCAGTTTAGCAGGTGGGATGACTTGAGGTTGAGGAGGAGGGATAATTTTGGGTTGAGGAGGCAGTGAGGCAATTTTCCTCTTTTTAGAAGGAGGCATTGGTCTGGTGGTTTGTACATCTTCACTGGTGTTTGTCTTCGTGGGCAACAGTAGAGAATCATTTCTAGGAATTTTCTTCTGTAATGTTTTCCATCTCGATTCGAAATATTTACTAAGGGTATCAGCCATGATATGGACATCAGTCTTAGGTGGATTATATGTCAACGCATTTGAAAATGTAAGCCTCACATCAGCAGCAAATTCCAATGGGCCTGTGTATGATCCTTTAGCAATCTTGTTTTGTACTGTTCCCAAATCCATAGGATGCGTTATGACACTGAAATAGTCAGGAAGATTCAACTTAACCACATCCACAGGGGCATTAAAAACCCAACTAAATTTGTGCTTCATCAACAGTTTCAATAGTGACTCACAATCTTTCATCAACAGTGAATTTGCAGTTCCAGGCAAACAAGTCCGTGCCTGGGTCTCAAACTTTCCACAATTGCCTCTATTCCATCCACGAGGCTTCTGAGTCTGACCTAATGGTTTCAATTTATTCCCTGGTACTGATTTCCTCGAGGTTTCTATGGATGTTTTCAATGCGTTTCCTTGTACTGAAGAAGATATTGATGGTTTTCTCGAGGTCTCTATGAATGGTTTCACTTGATTCCCTTGAACGGAAGCAGATATTGAAGGTTTTCTCAAGTTGTCTATTTGACCACGGTTGATATTAATATCACTAGAAGACGGCAAAGTAACACCATTTCTCTTTTGCATTTGAAATTTCTTTTGAAAAAGTCGAACCCGTTCAAGCTCAGACTTAAACCTATTGGCAAGTTGTTTTCTTTGAAAAGCTGACAATTTTGACAAAGGAACAAGTTGCATTGGAACACCATACGCCCCTCGTCGACCTGAATTGATCAAAGTAACACATTTCCGAGTATCCTCCTCCTCCTCCTCGGAAACAGTAAGTTGAGTAGCCGAGCCATCGGATACAACGACTGTTTCACAATAGCCTCCAGAATGCCTACTCTTGGCCATTATTTATTACGACGACCACAATCAACAATCAACCAATCACTAAATTCAAACAGCCCCGCAAATTAGATGTCCTAGAGAGACGGAATGAAAAAATAAATTGAATTAACATATTCCCTTAAACCTAAATTAACAATAACACTAGTTCTAGTAGTAGTGGTGATAATGAAGTGAAAAACAAAGGGCTTACTTGGAAATTTTTCCGTCGAATGAATGAAGAGTAAAACCCTAGCAGAGAGCGTTTTGGTTGTTGAAGCAAACAAGTGAGGAAGACGAGACGGCGATGCGGGTTTGGGGAGAGCGAGAGCTTTCTTATTTTCTCGCCTCCCTTCCCTTAACAACAAATTCAATCGCGCTCTCTCACACTCTCATGTACTCTTATGTATTTCACTATCGGGTTTGGGTTTTACTGGATACATCTGACGGTCAACATTCACTTCAGACTATTAGCCCTAGGATATACAATGCAAGAATTCTGCTCTTTATCCAAACGGTTTTGCTCATTCCCAAGTAAAAAGACTAATACACCCCTACGCATGTTTGCTAGTGCAAATGTGAACGTAAGTTAACACACGTTGCGTGAGTTAACTCACGTTCATAGCAGAAAGCAGAAATTGCATTTAATGCAGTACTGAACAGCTATTTCGAAAGTAAAAAATGACTCGTAATCACGCCACGGTCATAACTTAACCGAATTACGTCATTTTAACGACATTATCAGATTACACAAAATCATTGTTTTTCTCACAATCACGTAATCACCAATAAACGATCCAAACGGTCCAAATTACCCAAATTCACTGGAAATGACCTGTAACCACTTAAACACACTTAATGACACGTAAACGATCCAAATTACACCAATTTGTCCATAAATTTCTAAAATTACATAATCTCACATAAAGGGTCAAAATGACCCAAATTCATCGTTAAATTACACAAACATAAATTCATTAAAAATCAACAATACGGATACAAATTCGGAAAACGTTACACTATTACACTTAAATAATGATTACACTTCAACGAATCGGACAAAAAGATACAAAGTGTTATTCTCAACCATTACCCTAAACATGAAATCAACGTCACTATCATCTTTGAGAAGTTGTGGATAATACATGGTCTTCCAGAAGTCCTCTTCCTTATCCTCCCCCAACTCCAGGTCTGGCACATTTACTATCACATCACGTGTTCTATGATTTGAACCAATATGGATAAAGAAGTCGTCGTGTTTTGCCTTCAACTCGTCCAACTTGTCGGTGGGGTTTACAGTGAACCAAACCCTCTTTTTCACATCTACATAACGAACTTCAAGTTTAACTGGATCTTGTGCATCTTCAAACATGTTTCACTTCACAAAAATATAATGAAAAACAAATACTACCTCCGTCCCTAATTATAAGACCCTTTTGAGAAAAAATTTGTCTCTTTTTATAAGACCTCTTTACTATTTCCAAGTACATTAATTAATTCTTTACCAACATACCCCTATTTATTTTATATCTTTTTCTTCAATCAGTATTAAATACTACATTGAAAAGATACACTAACTCTCTCTTTTAAAGGACAAATTTGTAAAAACAATAGTAATTACAAACAAATTTATTACCACTTTTAATTTTCTTAATTTCCGTTATTTATCTAAAAGAGTCCTAAAATTAGGGACGGAGGTAGTATGAGATGAAGGTGAGAAAAACACAAGAAGGGGGGTTGAATTGTGTTAGCTTTTTCTCGTTTTCTCCTACTGACGTCACAGTTCAGAAGCAGATAAAGTCCAGCTTCTGAAGTGGTGATCAGAAACTAAATGCAGCAGATAAAAATAGAGTAAGAGAGAGAAGAAAGACACGGAGCAATTATACAGGTTCCTTCCACAAACCGGAAGTAGTCATGTCCCCCTTGCACTTTCAAGGAGAGCTCACTAAAATGTAATCTCAAATTACAAATACTCAAGCACACAAGCAAGAGATTTCATATGCTCAAGCACACAAGCAAGAGACTTTCTATGTTCAAGTACAACTACAAGAGACTTCTAATGCTCAAGCACACAAGCAAGAGACTTACAATCAAACAAAATTACAAAGAAATTTGTTTGAGTTTGAACACTTGATATGCAATCAGTGGTGTTCACAATACAAATCAAAAACAGACTCTTAAGACTTTTAATACTATAGAATTTCCAAAATATGAGCTTTGCTAAGAAATTCTAAGTAACTATAAATGCAGAACGATAACAGAGTATGAACTTTGAATTGTTGAGAGTCTAACTTTGTGCGTCTGTATTCGTTGTGTATTCTTGTATTGTTATCCAACTGGTAGGTCTTCACTCCTTTATATAGAGGTGTGAAAAGATACGTTGGAAACTTGAAAGCACACAAAAAGAGTCGTTTGAAGCTTGTTGATAATCACCAATGATCTTTTGCCTGATATGGTTATTGTCCTATGAAGGATCAATTTCAAATCAATTCCTTGTATGAAGGAACATTTTTGTAGGCAGAGTTGTTATCCTTGTCTTGTTGCAGAGCACGACCAGAGTAGTGGAGAAGGTGGTTGTACAGTTCGTACAATTGTCCTTTGTCAACGCTCTTGATATAATAAGCATCCAATGCTTTCAAATTTCATCTCAAGGGCCGTTGTTACACTCTTTCCGTCTTTTGCAACTCTTAGGCATGATTAAATCAAATTCCAGCTTTTGACGCTTTAAGTTCTTCAGCTCCTGATGAACTTCAGCTTCTGGCGATCTTGCTTCTGATGAGGTGCTTCTGATGACGTCATCACTTCGGGAGCGTTTTGTACTTCAGGAGCACTTTTCTTCAGGAGCTTCAAGCTTCCTTTTTGTTGATTCTTTTGCTCTCTTTTGTTCTTCCAGAACCTTATAAATATATCAAATATTGTCTATGGTCCTGTACACTTGAACAAATATTAGCATATCCAATTGACAATTTTTAATACCTTGTTATCATCAAAACTCTAAGGGTAACTTATTGTTAAACATTATTTGTTTCAACAATCTCCCTCACTCTAAGGGTAATGTTTGTAAAACGTATTTTGTTCCAACATGAGATAAAATAAATGGTTGAATAATTAGTGACAAAGTAATGCGAGCAATAATTGGTGTGACATAACCGGCCACCAAAAAAATAATTCATTTCATATATTTATATAATGTATAATATTAGTTACATATTGGCCATAAATATTCAAATTACACAATCGACCACCAAAAAATATGTTGGGGTGTAATACCACCAAAAAATAGGACGAATACAGACTGACCCAAAAGTGTCATAACTTATCTAACTAGACTAGTGATAGTGCATAATCTTCGTCTTCATCCATGACTTTGAAATCTTGTTTTGGTTTTTCCGGAGTTGGAGTGTCACAAGTAATAGGATTGTGCTCATTTGTTGGTTTCTTTGGCGGCTTCGGCTCCTTAGACATGAGATCATCGAAGGCGGCTTGTCTATCCATAAACTCAAAATGTCATTTCTCCGCCTCACCAATCTTGTGAGTCATCCACTCCTTACAAGGAGTTGGTAGCGAACAATCTTCTTTCAACTTCACATGAAGAATGTGGTCCGGAATTAAGCAAAGGCACATTATGTTGGAATGTGGCTTAAGTGGTGGAGCACTCCGAATTGGAAAATATGTCTCACATGAACCAACCATTTCGGGCAAAGTCAATAGAACAACTGCTCTATTGTAGCAAGTAGCAATAATGTGACCCATATCCGAAGTGGTCAACCACTTCTCTACCGGCGCAATACCACTTTTACTTGGTGGAGGGTGTAAACCATCCAAGATAAGTTTATAACGCCTCTCGGTAGCATATGTCGGCAAGTCTCTTGTGATTTTTCAACTCATTAATAAGTGCATGACGAACCAAAACATGGTCTTCCCATTCAATCCCATGTGCCTAGCTATGACCCGGAAAGCACAATTACCATCCCCTCTAACATTCACAATGTCTTCAATGTAAGGTCTAAGAGATTTGGAATTTGTGAAATGTATGGTATTTGCAAATAAGGTTTTGGTTTTGAAGTAGGAGTCGAAGCTTGTGAGCGGGAGCAAGTGCCAATACGTGAACCTTTACTCTTTGGAACATTACTCTTGCCATGTGAGCATTGACTATCGAGATTTTGAGAATCAATAGTCTCCCACCTAGAGGGGATTCGACCCATGGACCTCGTTTTCGGTGTAGACTTCACCCTTTTAGGTGCTCCCTTGGTGGCCACTTTTCTCGGATGCTACGCCGGAAGCTTTGTTTTTTCCCGATTTCGGTTCAACGACATCCTCCGCCACACTTTCAACCATGTCACTCAATGTCTACTCAATAAAAAAATAACAACGAAAAAATAAATAAATAACTTGTGCCGCAAGCAAAGCATGTGAAAAAAGTGGCGCAAAAATTCAAAATCTGGGCAACAAAGTAGCGTGAGTTAACTCACACTAGTGTTATCTTCCTGCATAAGTTAACTCACGCAACACTTACAACTAGCGTGAGTTAACTCACGCTCAGCCCTATCACCTATTGGAAAAAAAATGACGTAAGTTGCAGAAAAACCAGGAAAAAAGGATGAGTTTTGACGGTACATTACATGTTCTTTGATGCTTGATGAACGTAGAAACTTGCTTCCTAACGATTTGCAATGATTTGGAACGAAGATTTTGACCCAAAAATTCGCACTTTTTGGGTTTTTGGAGGTGGAGGGAAAGAAAAAATGGAGCTGTGTGGTTGCCTGCTGGGTTTTGATCGAAAATAGTACTTAGCGTGAGTTAACTCACGCAGCGTGGGTTAACTCACACAGGGGCAATATGGACATTTCATTTGGGAATGAGAAAAACGTTTGGATAAAGAGTAGTTCTCACAATGCAACTCCCTTTCACTAAAATATTACTCATCCGGCCCAATCAAAATTAGTAGTACTCGTCTGCTTGTTCTTTTTATTTCGCATTTTTTATGGTAGCAAAATATACTTATTTTTTCATTTATACCAACGATATAAAAAATATATTATTTCTTATTTTTAATGACACCAACTAAACAGTATTCTTCATTCTTATAGTCAAATTTGTTTAAGGGTATAATTAGAAGCTAAAAAAATCATCCTAAAACCTTGTATTTTCTTTATATATAACATAGATTTATTGTACTATTTGGGCGGTTTACATATGTCCTATTATTATTTTCTTTGTATATAGCATAAATTTGTTGTACTATTTGGACGGTTTACATATGTACTATTATTGTTCAAGTTTTTTTTTTTTGTCAAGTAGCCTAGCGGCTAGAGAAATTCACCTTAAAGGTGAATAAGTGGGGTGTCTGAGGGTTCGAACTCCGGCCCCTACATATATATGCATTATCCCTTACCAAGTGAGTTAAGCTCGCGGGGACACTATTATTGTTTAAGTTATATGCAGTTATATCTATACTTTTGTACTATATATAAAGAGAATATGAGATTTTGGGCTGGTTTTTTTTGTTTTTCCAATTATACTCTTAAACAAATTATCATCTAATAATATATTGTTGGTGTTATTAAAAAAAGATAATAATTTTTATTATATTTGTTGTATTATTGTTGTCAATGAAATTGAAAAAGATAAATCGAGTTTGTTGAGTTTGTTACATTTAAATGTCACAAATATTTATATTTATAATTTTAATTTATATAAAAAAAATTATATAAAATATCGTTTATAACTTACATGAAAAATTTCTATAAAATATTGTTGATAATCTACATGCGTTAGCGCAATAAAAAGAGCAGAAGGACGGACATGTGAGTGCCCGTTTTTCAGCTAGCATGTACAATAATCATTAGAATTGAACATCTCGAATTAGTCGATCTTTAAACCAATATCGAGTTTAAAAAAAAGGTATAATATTCATTAAAGATTCATATTTCAGAAATAATAAAAAAAATTATTCATATTATAACCCATGATTTATTAAATGAACTATTAACATCTATCTAAAATATAAAATAAATAAACCCTACTTATGTAATTGTATAAGTTGTAATATTAATCAAGAATGTATTTCGAATGAATAAAATCATATTTTAAAAAAATTAAAATTAAAACTTAACTTACTGAATGAAATTATTATAGGATTAAATTTGAATCAAATCATGACATCTTGCTCGACATTGTACTCCTTCAACACTTGTTTCATGCATAGCAACTGAATGTAACTACTGCCTGCAACCATGTACTCATCTTCTGCAGTAGACAAAGACACATAATTTTGCTTCTTGTTCATAATTCTCTTCACTTGAGTGAGATGACTACCTTTGGGTTTAGCTTGATATCTAGCACAAGCTCCTACAACAAATGTAACATCAGGTTTGCTTATTATAAGATATAGTAAACTACCAATCATGCTCCTGGATAAACCTTGATCAACATAAACACCATTATTATCTTTAGTTAACTCAACATGTGTTGCAATGGAGTTCTTTTATGACTTGCATTTTCAAGATACACCTTCTACATAATGTTCACATGATACTTGCTTTCAGAGATAAGGATTGTATCTTCCATTTGCTCTACTTGCAGACCAGGAAAATATGTCAATTCACCAACAAGATTCATTTCAAATTCAGACTGCACTTGTCGGACAAAATGTTCCAACATCGAGTTTGACATTCCTCCATAAACATCGTCATCAACAGAAATTAGAGTTACCATGATCTTTCCTCCATCAACATTATTCACATGCAAGGTCTTGTCAATTCCACCTTCGTTGGATCCTTGAGCCACCAAGCGAACCTTGTCCATAGTTACAATGCAACTTTCATTAGACTTGTTCTTATAGATCCAATTAGCATCAATGACATTCAACCGTTCCGGTATAGGAACCAATTTCCAAACTACATTTCTCTTGTATTGACCAAGTTCCTCTTGCATAACATTTATCCAGAACTTATCAGTTAAGGCCTCTTTCACATTCTTAGATTAAAACTTAGAAATAAAACAAGAGTTGGAAATTACATCTTTGGATCTGGTGGTAATCCCTTCATTCAGATTCCGTAGGATAAGGTCCTTAGGAGGATCCTTTTGAATTCTAATAGATGTACCTTTATTGATTTGCACCTCACTAGAATCTGACTCAATATTGGACTCAATGTCTGGGACATCTTCTGGAGCATCAGATTGCTGAGAGGATGTTCCAACATCGTCTTCGACATCCGCATCATTTTCAACTAAAGAATCATTAACAACAATGTTAGTGGAGTAACCAAGAAATATTTCTTCATCACTTTTTGGATCCATCTTTCTTCTTTGTTCACAATCTGCCAAGATGTAGCATTTACTGCCAAAGACATGAAAGTATTTTACAGTTTTGAGCAAAAAAAACTTCATGATTTGACCAATTTGCGAGTTTTGGATTTTGGGATAAGGGAATCAGAGAAAGTGAAACTGTAAAAGTAAAACTGTAAAATGGAGGAAGTCACTAGTCTTGCTTTTATATATCAAAATGTTTCGGATTTTATATTCCGAACTGATTTTTGGATTCTAAAATCCGAGGGACATTTTAGGAAAAAATAGAGCGTGAGAGAATGTCATAGGATAAGAAAAGTAATAGCCATATTTTTTATTTTCAAGGTGCTTGTGAGCATTTAAATGTACTTAAAGAGCAATTATTTTCATATGAAATGTTGCTAATAACGACCCTACACAATTGATATTGTGTGTTTTGGGTTGCGTGCTTCACATGAAATAACACTTTGCAGATTGGTTTTATTTCCCATGTTAACTCGTTTATGCATTTGTGTTCCAGTTGAACTAAAAATTAGAATAGTTTTAGAGCGACTCAAGATGAAAATGAAACTAAATAGCAAATGAAGATTACTTATTAACTGTTTTGAAGTATAATATACACTACAATGTCCAGTGTCCTGATAATAACACAAATACAACACTTGGTAATCACAAAGATACATCTTTAGTGACAACACCACCTATCTTTTGTACAACTTAACTATGAAGGGACGTGAAAATCATACCACTACAAATTGAAAACGGCCAAGAACTGTTCCCCAAATTACAAGACAGCCGAAAACTGAACGCCACCCTTTGTCCCATTTACAATGGATTAATGGATCACAGGAAGTAATAGACTGGGATATTTTCGCAGCGTGGAGATAACTATACTTTGCTCCTTTTCATGATCCAAAATGTGCATAACTTAATCAATCTCTCCCTCTTCTACATCATTTACAGGATTTGGAACTGAATGTGGCTCTCCCTCCTCATCTTCATCGTCAACTTTCATATATAACCCTAATTGTTCCAAGGGATTACTATTACCAAACTTGAAACTACCCAAGCCATCCTCAGAGTGATCAGGACTTGTCTCATCTACAGAAATTGGTAATTGCTCGGCAGGTACAGCTCTAAGCCTTTCCAAATCTTCCAGAAAACGGGAATTCTCATTCATTTCAACAGTCTTTTCCATCTGCACAGATTCCAGTATATGCTCCAATAAAATCCAGAACAAACAAGCAAACACACGTATTTCAGGAAGATCGACACTAACTCATTTACCTGTGTCAATGCTTGTCGTGCAGCTTCTCTCTCTAGCTCTCTCTTTCGTCTGGCTTCTGCAGCGGCTTCTGCAGCAGCTTCTGCGTCTGCCTGCTTTCGAGCATCTTCAGCAGCCTTTGCTTCTGCTTGTAGCCTTGCCTTTTCTGTTGAAAAAGTGTTGGAGCAACAATATAGATTAGTTGGCACTTAAGTTGAACAGTTGGCATGGACTTGTCATTCTCCATAATAGCACACAAGTATGAGAGCTGACTCACCTTTCCTTTGCTCCATCTCCAGTTTCTCCCTTTCCAAGCGCAATTTCTCAGGATCTCCATTTTCTCCCTGTCCTCAGCCAAATTATATTGAAGCAAATCATATTCAAATTCAAAAACGATCAGAAGGATAATACAAGCAGAGTAAGTTCCACATATCTCAAATATGAGATGTGACTTACTTGTGCGAGTGTCTTTTCTCGAGCTTTCAGGATAGTATCAACAAATCGATTCTTCAATATAGCGACTCGATAACGTTTATCAGGGGAGACCTGCCTCTCACTTGGACCACTGTCCCCTATAACATTTATGAGACAATCTGTTTGTAGCCATCTAACATACCAATAAAACTTTAAACGGTGGACACACACATACCGTCTTGCTGGCAATCAGAGTCAAAAGAATTTCGTTTATCCTGAGAATTATCTTCAACCCGGTCTAAGCCACTGACAGATTCTGTAAGAAATAAAGAAAAGGGTAAGAACCTATGGAAGTATAGCAACAGCCAGAAATTTAATCATGATGATAAAGGCACAGCTACACGAATCCAAGGCTAACAAGCAATAAGCATAGATATGCTAGTTTTTTGCAAGATTAATAATATCAGTAACGTGTCCATAATCCAAATTTTGAAAATGGAATCATAGATGGTTCCACATTAAATCATTTATATATGAAAGTAAAGCTCATAGATACTATTACTATATCAGAAGATTAAAAAACTAAAACATTTTCTTTCCACATAAATCCTTCCTAGAAAATACTTCCTAGAAATACTGTTTAGCTACATTGAAGTTTGACAATGCAAATGGAAAAGAACTCGTGGAACACCTTAAACTTTGAGAGAGTAAGGTCATGGCAATTTTACAGCTACTCACACCATTGAATCCACATAAATCCTACCAGTGATTCATCGAAAAGAGAAAATAAACGAACACGAGAGAAAATATTCTTATTCAACGAAAATCTCAGGCCCATTGCAAACAAATACCATTAGGTTTAACATCCAAAAATTCAGCATTATTTCCCACAAATTATATGAACAGTATAGCAGTAACACCCAAGCATTTATTCACACTAAATGATGTTTAGTAGACAGCTTAACTAACCTCTTTTTTCATAAATGCTTACCATATGCTAATTCATGTCATGCAGGCTTAAATTTAATAACAAAAAAAGCTAACATTAGCCTAAAGATAAACTAAAATATTTCAAATAAACTTCTATAATATCAATGCGAATTACAGCAACAAATTTCTACATTTTTGCTGTCTTAATGAGTCAAAATGGATCTTCAAAATCGTCAGTTCAACAAATGCAATACAAGCACTCATATGATATAAAAAAATAGCACAAACCATAGAAGTTACCACACAAACATGAACAAACAATGGGAAAGAAGACTCGAGTTTTAGTTGAATTATCTTGGTTGAGATTTAGAAGTCCATTTTGTGTAAAAGTCAAAACCCGTTTATTGTTAATTTCAACAATGAGTGGGCTGATCCAAACTTTCATGACACTTCGACAACATACCTGCACCCTTATTTATATATATATATATATATATAGTTTTCTTTCCCCTATGCTTTTTGATGTGGGACTCTTGCGTAGTTTACAACACCCTCCTTCAAGTCCAAACGGGTCTCCTTCTTTTGACCCGTTTGTGACTTGCATAGTAGTCTCTCTCTCTTTTTCTTCTGGGCTTGTCCTCAACGGGCTTCGGTCGTGTGACTAACCGTACCCTCTGTTCCTTTTTTGCTGTTGAGTCTCAAAACCCAGTGCAAGTTTTAGTTATTTATTTGAACAAACGGACCTGGCTCTGATACCATTTGATATTTAGTGAGCAAGTCCAGTTTTTGCAACAGTCAAAGCCAACTTATTATTTAGTTCAACTGTAAGTGTGTTAATTCAAAATGTCATGACATTTGGACAACATACCAACAGCCTTAGGCATATACACTTTTCTTTCCCTCATGCATTCCGATGTGGGACTCGTGTTAGGTTCCAACATTTGTCAAACTGAAGATCATACAGGAAAACCTTTATGTAGCTAAAAATGACAAACAAAGATCCTTTACTCACGATTTCTTTCAAGAGTATCAGCAGCCCTGATCTTCTCATCTAACTGAGCTTCGGAGCCCATAATTTCTGGTACCTGAATAATAACCCAAATGAACAATTATATAATGTGGCAAAGTTTTGTATAGCACGAACCATAACAGCACCAGCAATTAAAGAATCATATTCTTATAATATAAAATCATGATATAAGAAAATAGCAATGTTCAGTGAATAAATAAAACCGTGCCTTTGCTCCATTTACTGGACTTGCTTTAACATCATCAGTTTCACTATCAGAAGAACTACTACAGTCCGGATCTGCAATGCACAGATTGGATAGTCACTAATTAACATTATCATGAAAACCTATCATGTTAAACATCAAAAGTGAAAATAAAAGCAATTAACTCCCAGGAGATACTTTGGACCTCAAACAACAATGTAACAGCATATGCTTGCTACCCAAAAGAAACTACTGATACAATAAGTGTAATGCGGCAACATAAATCTAAAAGGGGAAAAAATGGTATACAAACTGCAAGGAAGAGTTGGTTGTAAGTAAATAAAACACTTCCATCATTTGGCAACCAACCAACATTAATTTCTAAATCTTTCCTAATAGTTTCCACTTTCCCTTATAGTTTTGGTAGGACCTCCTCTACCTCTAGTGATCTGACTATCCTCCATCTAGTCTACTCTCCTTACTAGAGAATCTGAAGGTCTTCTCTCTACATGCCCAAACCACCTAAGCCTATTTTCCACCATCTTTTCTACTATAGGTGCTACCCCAACTCTCTAACATTGTCATTTTTAACACTATACCATCTAGTCTTACCACACATCCAACGCAACATCCTCATCTCCGCTGCGCTTATTTTATTCTCGTGTTTGTTCCTCACCGCCCAAACACTTCTAAGGCTTTATCTAGTTGAGTGGTGTTTAAGGGTGAAAAGAAATTGTTGGATGGCTATTTTAACTAGATTAAAATGTGTCTGTTTTTAGTGATTAGAAACATTTTCTTTTGATTTATGTTGAATTTCAACTCTGTTAGTAAAGTAGTTCCAATTTATGCTCAATAGCCACGGAAATGATTAATGGAGAGTGGTTAATGAGCAGCACTTAGTTATTGAGTAAATCAATTACTTGTGTGATTAATGGGAGTAATAATTTTGTTTAGGGGCTCGGTTTCTACTTACTAGCTAGTTTCCTATTTATTAATGTCTTAGTAGGATTTGCATCTCTTTCGAACTAAACAGAAATTATGCATATTCATGTCACACTACACTAGCAAATAAAGAAACATCACTGAAATCAACATGTCTTAAAATAATGCATTTAATGGTAGTACTCATTGTAATCCTCCCCTATAAGAACAGAAGCCCACTTTACTACCCAACTCTAATCCTAAACCAAGGAAGCATTAATTTAATTAACTGATACAGTGCTACATTCGAGAATAAATAAATCTACATTGGTTGTCCAATAATGTATCTGTCGTATTGATCGTGCAAGCCAAATTTAATAAACTTTGTATATTAAAGATATAAACAGATTGTTGATCAAGTGATTCTGGGTTAGCATGAAAATGAAAATAATAATAATTTTACGCATGATTCAAATACTTTTCTTTCTCTAAAACACCCATCTTAAAAAATGTTAAAGAAAAGAGTGGAAAAAATAAAAGGATATAAAACCAGCACGATAAATTTAAAGCCAGATCTATGGGTGATAGGAAAATGTAATACTCTTCCCTCTGCATGTCTCGCAGAACTCATCTATAATAAGCTGTGCTCAGCTGGCACAGTTTGTTAGAGCATCTCCAATGGGGAGTCCTTTACCTTACAGGGACTCCATCCTATTAAGGACCCCCATTGGAGGAAGAAAAAAATGGGTACCTATTAGTTACCATCACCTATATAAGGACTCTCTCTCTTCAGCAACTAACAGACCTCATGATTAAAATAGGAAAGAAAATAGATAAATGTTGGTTCCACCATCTTAAATTCATGTGATTATGCTCTCTTCAACTACTCTTCATTTATTTTCTAAATTCACACATTAAAGTACATGTTAATGAGACCTACTTAAGGACTCTTTTTAGTTTACTAACATTGGAGTCATGGGGTCCGTAACAGTACTTTCATTAAAAAGTAGTAAATAAGTGTTATGTACACGTGAGACCCATTTAAGGAGTATTTAGTTTTACTACCATTGTTGATGCTCGCTAGTTTAGCTTAGTGCAGTTACAGCTTTCATAACCGCTATCAGCTTTTATGGTTCTATAAATTCTTGTAACATTGTGTATTCACTCAAAATGTTAATGCAAAAGTATTTTTCTAATTGAAGTTTCCCTCTACTTTGCTGAGTTTCTAGAACACTATTACGGGGGAAATTGAGTTAAAAAATAAGATAATTTCCTAAATCATAACCAAAATATGTCCTATGATGAAATCTTCAGACATGGATAACCACGGACCTCAGTTATAGAATACAAGAAGTACCTTTGGAGTGGTCTGGTATCGGACAATTGTTCATTCTGCAAGTTGCATCCTTTTCAACCTTGACATCAAGAATGTTTAAAACAGGGGGCACACTTCCACCAGCGTCTATTTCAACCTTCACATCCGGATCGCTTGAAACAGGAGGATCATTTACACAAATGTCGTTTTCGACCTTCACATAAGGATCGCTTGAAACAGGAGGATCATTTACACAAATGTCGTTTTCGACCTTCACATTAGGATCGCTTGAAACAGGGGGTTCATTTCCAACAATGTCCTTTTCAGCCTTCCCATGAGGATAGCTTGAAACAGGGGGCTCATTCCCACCTATGTCCACCTCTTCATCAGCCAGATCATTACCTATAAGTAGAACGGTTTTCGAAAAGTAAAACAATTGAAAGTGCTTCCACACATGCACAGAAACACAAATTCGCAAGAATACCTTTAAATGGTTGCAATGAGGAATTGCTAGGTCCAGAATCATTCAACACCTGCAACCGAAAATATAGAATATGAGAAGTAAAAAGAAAAGTATTTTAAGAAAAAAAATTCAGTACGGCAGGGTGGATCAGTGCAACAAGATCAAATATGATAATAACTTATGAAACATAAAGGTAGCAGGGAGGCACCTCTATTTCACACTCTTCAACATTTTCTTGGTTCTTTTGCTTCTCTTGCAAAAAGTCATCCAAAAGCTTTCGTAATGTGAACAATGTATCATCATTGAGAACATCAATATCAATCTCAATCTCGTCCTCTCCACATTCTCTTCCATTTGAACTATGCTCTTTCAAGAAATCAATAATATGAACAGGTATTTCCCCGAGCAAAGATTCCAATTGTCGACCTAGATTATGCTTATCTTGATCCGACATACCCGGCATAGCAGGTGTGATAACTTGAGGTTGAGGGGGAAGTGAGACAATTTTCCTCTTTTTGGAAGGAGGCTTTGGTCTAGTAGTTTTCACATCTTGACGAGGGTTTGGCTTTGTAGGTAACGGCAAAGCATCACTTCTGGGCAGTTTCTTCTCTATTGTTTTCCATCTCACTTCAAAAAATTTACGGAGGGTATCGGCCATGATATATACATCATTCCCCGGTGGATTATAGGTCATTGCATTCGAAAACGTAAGCCTCACGTCACCAGCAAATTCCAATGGGTCAGAGTATGCTCCGGTATCAATCTTGCTTTTTATTGTTCCCAAATCCATAGGTTCCTTAATGATAGTGAAATAATCAGGAAGGTTCAACTTGACTACATCCACAGGGGTGTTGAAAACCCAACCATACTGGTGAGTCATCAACCGTGTCAAAAGTGACTCACAATCTTTCATCAACAAAGAATTTGCCATGGTAGGCGAACGCATCTGTACCGGAGCCTCAAACTTACCAGAAGTGCCCCGATTCCATCCGCGAGCCTTATTAATCTTCCCAGAAAGTTTGGATTTACTACCAGGTAAAGAACTAGACACGGATTTTTTCCTAGAGTCTCCCACTGGATTTCCATTATTTCCTCCTCCTCCTCCTCCTCCTCCACCGCTACAACTTAGAATATCACTAGAGGATGACAATGTAACACCATTGGATCTCTGCAGTTCAATTCTCTTCTGAAGTTGACGAACCTGATCAATCTCGGATCTCAACCGTTGCTTCAGACCTCGTCTTTCGATAGGTGATAATTTTGACAATGGAAGAAGTTGTATAGGAGCACCAAACGCACCGCGGCGGTGGCGGTGGTGGTGGCGAATTGAATTCAAACTGATAGACTTTTTTGAAGGGCCAGTGGAGTCTTCGGAAACAGTAATTTCAGTGTCTATTTGTCCCGATGACCCCTCAGATTCACCAACTGGATTACCGAAATAACCTCCACCAACCCTATTGTTTTCCATCCCTCCCTGCTCATTAAATTAAATTAAAACTGCTAAAAATTAATGGAACTGAAAACATAAATTTAATAATAATAATAATAATAATAGTGTAAATTAATTACCCTGTACTGCAGCTAGTTCAAATTGAGTACTACAAATCGAACCCTAGCTCAGCAAACGACAAAAGCAGCTTAAGCGCGTTTTCCGATCTCTGCAACGAAGAAGAAGAAAGTTGGACTCTTACAACCAAGTTGATCTTGTAAGAAGAAGATTATGATGACGCCGACTTTCATCTGCAATTTGCATCACTCTCAGCCGTGCGATGTATAATCAACGGATACTATCCCACTTCGCCGTGTGTTGACAACTCTACCCAAGATTCTAGACAGATCCCGTATTTTTTTCTTTTCTTTTAATGGAGGGGATTTTTCTTCACTGTAAAAATGTCAAAGTTGTTATTAGCTTTCGTCTTAATTATAAAGAAATTATTTTTTTAATTATATATGTTTCATAAATGAATAAATTAGAAATTGTGATTGGGATTCCAACAATAAATTAGAAAATGTCAAAGTTTAATGGTTATTTGTTATTTTATCTATCTACAAAAAAATAGTAGTGTTAACTTGTGTCCTTACCCTTAGGGCACACGTAAGAAATCCAAAGAAAAAAATATTCCTTTAAACTTTGTGCATTGAATTCATTAAAACATTTAAAATTAAATTTAATGTACGCATTCCAATACATTATTTCTACATTTAACTTTTAAATTTGTGTCTTAAAGACACAGGTTAACATTTCCCATAAAAAAAATATCACTCATACTTAAATAATAATTTTAGTATACAAATCTCTTTTTTTTTTTGCTAAATTGAACTTTTTATCTTTTAATTAATTTATGTGTTTCATTTTAGTATCATACCTACTAATTCTCTTATTTTGATCCTTTATATCTATTTTGTGAGTCAAGTTAGTCTATTCTGATAACTTTTTAAAAAAATATGTTAACTCACGTCCACTTGTCATTCAGGATTGGTGATCAAGGGTTGGATTGAACCGAGTACCAAATACTGACAGCTCACAACTGTTACCACTACATCACTGAGGATTTTTGTGATTTACGATTGCTTTCATTTATATTTATCTAACACAAATGCGACTTCATTTAAGTCATTCTCACAACCCTGAATACTCATATGATCTTTCTCACCATTATGAACACAGATTGTCGCCGCTGAAAAATCTATTTCTCTCATCGATCCACACACATCTCGCCGGCTCCGCAACTGCTGCCACAACAACAATCGGGTTAAGTGTTTGGAACTCATAAGGATACTTAAAAGATCTCAAAAACACGAAAAAATATGGTTTTCGAACGCCTGACAACTGCGCACAGTCGTGCGGCCATCACGCACGGTCGTGCTAACCAAGTGTGAATAGTTCGCACAGTTTGTGTGCCTCACATGCACGGTCGTGCTCGTCTGACATCACAGATTTTCCGATTTTTGCATTTTCGCCATTTTGCGCGTAACATTCCAATCATTGATCCGATTTCGATTATGTTTTCTCCTACACGTTCCAATCACTTAAACCTATCGCATTCTACAGAAAAATCATGTTTTTCTATCCCAAAACAACTTACCCCAATTTCTCTCAAAATCACTTATTTTCCAAACACGCTTAAATCGACTTTTTCAATCAAACCTCAATTTTCTCGCAAACAACCCCACACCCAAAAATTATGATTCAAAACAGAAAATCCATTCATGTTAATTCATCAGAACAACATTACCATTTCACTCTAATTCACCAAAATCAAACTTTTCCATTTGTGACCCTTTTTCACAAAAACATATCAAACAACAACTTAATCACAACAACACATATATTGATACCCAAAGCATGAATTAGCATCAACAACATAACCCAACAACATTCCAAGCATAAATTCATGAATTCATCAATAATCAATAACAACAACATCATTTTTCATCATTTTAAACCAAAACTTCAAAGTTAACATTTCCATATGATTAAACCATGAAATTTCAGCACCCAAAACATGATTCTAACAATTTTCACATATTCAAACTTATCACATAATCATGAGCACAAAAATCATCATTCAAAATCATAAAAATCAAATTCACACAAAAGTGTTTATGGTCTAAAAGTGAAAATTGAGAATTCTACCTTATTCGATGGAAATGATCTATCCCCTTACCTCTAACTTCAATTCCTTCTATCTTAGGCTTCAATCTCCCCATCTAGATCAAGCTTCTCTCCTTCTCCAAGCTCTTTCCTCTTCTTTCTCTATTATTTTCTTCTTTCTCACTCTACCTCTCTAAGTTTGTGAAATGAAAATAGTGAATGGTTTAACCTAGTTTCTATTCATGTTTAGCTTATATAGTCACCTCTTAATTGGGTTAGGTTAAATCCCGTCATATTGGACCTAACACACTCACCATCTAATTTAAAAAATGTTTCTACTCACTTAACTTGGGAAAACGTCTAATTATTACCATCTTAAATAATTACCGCTACTCCGCTAGTTACCTCTAACTTAGTAAAAATAACTATTCACCTCTAATTACTTAAATAATCTCAATTCTAAGGTTATTAAAATATCCTTACATAATAAATGACTGAATTACCCTTAACCTCAAAATGACTAAAATACCATTCTAGGCAAAAAAATTCACTAATCTCAAATTAAATACACACAAAGACAATTATGCACATAAAAACACATATTAATACATATTATAAATAATTAAAATAATTCTAGCTAAAAACGTAAAATATCCTTGCTTAATAAATGACTGAATTACCCTTAACCTCAAAACGACTAATCCCAAATTAAATACACACAATGACAATTAAGCACATAAAAACACATAAATACATATTATAAATAATTAAAATAATTCTAGCTAAAATGGGTTGTTACATTTGACTTTAGACATACTTCCTGAATCTTTTCTCTAACACTTGTTTAAGTGTTCGAACCCTTAGAACCGGGCTCTGATGCCAATTGAAGTTGATATAATAGTCACAAGAAAAAGGAGTTTGAACTATCTACAAATTAAACCTGTAACTTAAAAGTGATTCTCAAGTTGAAACCTGGAATTATTAAATTAAAAACTAACATCAGAATGTTCTGAAGTGTTAGTGCATAAACAGTTTAAATAAGTAAATGTGTTTGTGTGTGTTGTGTTTACTGTAAGTAAAAGTATAAGGAAGATAAGAAGAACATACAAAAAAATTTAGTGGTTCACCTAACGTGGACTAATGATGGGGTAAATCCGCAAGTGCACGGTTTACTGATGTAGTAATAAAAGATATCGTTCCGACAGGGAGTATTTAGGTTCTGGTCTCTTCAAAATCTGAATCTTTAGAGTCTTAGATTCAGAGTTAGTCACAACTTTAGACTTAAGACTCAAATACAGAAACCATTACAAAAGTCTCGAAATCATAGGCAATCGTTGTAATACCCCTCCTTTTTGCTGCTAAATCCTACTGAAAATAATTGAAAAACATGCTAAGAATAACATAAGATGACCTGTCATCACAACCCCAAACTTAGATTGTTGCTTGTCCTCAAGTAACGAAAGAAAAACATAATTTATTCTTTGCATTTTTTTTCAGGGAAAACATACCTTATCGGGAGTTGTGCTTAAGAATCATTCATCACATTTACAGCAGAGCAACAACTATCTTACCAATACATTCGAGCGGGTCCGGCCTGGTGAAAGGTGTAACGCCCTAGTTGTTATTATTTATTTTGATTTATTTTAGAGTCTTTTATATGATTTTAATATGAATCATGTTGATTGGTGTTGATTTTTGGTGTGCTATATTTTATTATATGATTT
>Ga0315914_1004127_pt1 | contig 21764 bp, 11 predicted proteins | sample MpolenodulesMG_FD_203920 | JGI IMG/M metagenome (GOLD analysis project Ga0315914, IMG submission 203920) | Medicago polymorpha root nodule microbial communities from Los Angeles, California, United States - elongated nodules | ecosystem: Host-associated > Plants > Roots > Nodule | place: USA...
AGTTAACTATCAAAGTAGTTAGAGATTATAAGTTCAAACCGGATAAATGAGTAAATATTAATTTAAATACTAATATTTATCGAGTTTTTCTAAATAATAAAGAAAAATGAAATATTTATTTTGATTAAAAAAAACAATTTGGTAACAGAAAGTAAAACAACACCGTTTTCTACAGGTTCCAGATCTATAAATCAATCAAAACTAGATGATTTGTACAATTTCAAATAATGGACATTAGTTTTTAAAAATTAAAATCCATCCAAGTTCTAGGCAATCATTTGAGAGCAATCATATCCATTGATCTTTATTAATATTAAATCAATGACCCTTGTTAAATTGACCTAAGATGGAGAAATATGTCAATTTCCCCATGCTAAACGTTTGCCTACATTAGACAACTTTCAATACTAATTTGGTACAATTCATGGGTCAACAACCAATATGGTAGTTTTGGGAAGTTTTTTTCCGCTGGATCCAGCATAATCCCTTTTTAAAAAAGAACGGTTTTAAAATCATCTTTTGCGACACATCATGGCAGAATTTGCCTATAAATTAACGACCCTAAAGTAAGTTATATTGTTCATTATAATTAACAAAAGAGAAATGGCACCTTCAACATATTTATCCTTTTTGCTCACTATTTCAATGATCTTTATTTGTCATGCCCTTTCACCAACACCAAGCCCTAAGTTGTACGAACGTGTATGCAAAGAACCTGCTCAGAAAGACTTTGAACAACGTTGTCTGAAACTTATAGAAGCTTACCCTCAAATTACTTTGATCGAAGATTATCTTACCTTTTGTAGGTCATTTTTAAAGAATGTGGCAATAGAGAAGGCAGTAAAATCCCAACAACAAGTTAAAGAGATTATGAACAAATATCCTTCTTCTCAACCCATCAAAGAATGTGGCGATGATTACAATACGGTGGTTATCGAGGTACAAGGTGCATTGCGTGAGGATCCGGAAATGATAAGCTTGGCTGTCAATTATGCTAGCGATGCACTTGACATGTGCGAACGTAGGTTGGCTGATGAAAAGATTGTTAATACTTCTTCCATTGCTGCACTGAATCATGACATGAAGTTATATACATATATTGTAGTGATAGCCGGAGGCCATCTATAAACTAATAAATTTACATTTTATGAATAAAACCACAATTATATATGTGTGTTATGAATAATAAATTTGGTGGATGTTGATCCTTAGTCTTCCACATTCCTATAACCTTATTATTGAATGTATGGTTAGTGGTCTTTAATTGCTTTAACCATTTATTTGGTTATTTGTGTCCTGTAAATAGGACTCATATTTTAGTGTAAAAGCACACTTGTAAAGAGAATAATACAAAAGCTCTTATCTTCTCTATATTTAATCATCTTCTCTATTTTTGATATTGTCATTTAGTTTATTTTATAACACGTTATCGGCACGAAACTCTCACATGAGGTAATTGTGATTCATGTTTTTGATATTTTTTTATATTACTTGTGGTGTTGTATGCTTGTAAGTGAGATAACAAGTTTTATTGAGTATTTTTGTTCATATACCAAAACTGATTCAATACCGTGATTTGCTTATTCTTGCTTTATCATGATTTCTAGTTGCAACCTTTATGATAGTAAATTTTATTTTTTTCCAAATTATGTTAATAGTCTCCTTGGCTTACACCTGAGAATGTATTGTATGCCAAATTGAAGGTTATGCTTGGATCATATATGATTCTTCTTTCATTTCATAGGTTTCTTTAATTATTGGTTTTGATTCCGTTATCCAACAAATATTTTTTGTCATGTTCTGATTAATATTTGTCATATCCTTACTCTAGTTTATGAGTTATATATGTTTATCGAGCTACCTTGATTCTTAACTTTCATTGTCTTGAGTTATTCCAATTATCTCCTATGTGTAATGGTCTCGGTGAACTTTGTGTGAAGGAACGCATTTGTTATAAATTTGTGTCTTTAATTTCTTTAATAAGTTCTATGAGGGATACCAAAGAAAACCATGCAGGAATGTACCTTATTTAAATTTAAATTAGCAACTCTATATTTCAGCCACGTGATTATATTGTTAGCACCTACAAGTTCTTTTATTTATCTATAATCTAATATTTAAGTTGATTGACTCTCTGAACCAATTATATATGATCTAATATTTATATGATACGACAATATCGCTCCATTTGAAGGGAAAATTTGATCGGACAACGGTAAGACCAACTTTGTTGTATGGAATAAAATGTTGTGAAGAACCAACATGAGAATAAAATAAGAGTAGAAGAGATGAAAATGTTGTGTTAGATATGTGGTAAGACTAGATGTGATAAGATTAGAAATGACTATATTAGAGAGTGAGAGTTAGGGTAGCACCTATAGTAGAAAAGATGGTGAAAAACAGGCTCAGATGGATTGAAAATGAAGATAGAAGATCTATAGATTATGTAATAAGGATAATAATTAGATGAAGGACAATTAGATCACCAGAGGAAAACCAATAAAAACTATCAGAGAAACTAATGAGTTGGATCAAAATATGGTGTACGATAGAATATTATGGCGTAATTTAATCCATGCATTCGACCCCACTTATTTAGAATTGCTGGAGTGGGGGATTGGTATGCACATGTTCTTTTTTAAGAGACACAATTGAAGGGTTGATAGTTATTTATCTGCTGTAACCGTTAGTTAGAGGGTAAATATGAAAACAAAATAGGTTAAACTAGATCGATATATCTTTTTTATAGATGTAGAGATTTATCTGTGGCAATCGTTAGTTGAAGGGCAAATATGAAAACAAAATAGGGCAGACCAAATCAGTTTATCCTTTTCATAGATGTAGAGATAAGTATGTTTTGTTACACTTCTAAATGGGTCAAAATTGATTTTGGATGTGTATAATTGATTCTCTCATGTTTTGTTGCTTCTAAATAAAATTGGTTTTACCTCAAGAATTGATTTTACTTGAAGTTGAGATTTGTAGCTTTTAATTATAAAATTAATTTTGACACTCAAATTTAAAGTTTAACTCACTTTTATATGAATGTATCCAAACACAAATCAATTTACCTTGAACTCACAACCAAACAGAGAATCATGTTTTGATCTATTTGTGAACTCGGTTACTAGAGTATTATATAATGACGGGTGAACGAAGTATCAACAAGCGCCTGTAGCTCAGTGGATAGAGCGTCCGTTTCCTAAGCGGAAGGTCGTAGGTTCGACCCCTACCTGGCGCGTTTCATTTTTTATTTTGCACTTTTTATTGCTCAAAAAGCTATGATACATGAAATCTAAATGATCAAATTAATCAATTCGGAGTTTTAAACAAGCACACACATTAAGATTATGAAAAAACAGAAGCATTAATATATATTTTTTCCCATCAAAAATCACATTTGATCCTAAACTTAAATTGCTATATATGTGCAGTAAATTTTTTATTGATTCCTCCAGCAAATACAAATTACCACAAACAATTTGATGTTTCTTCATCACTCCCTGAAATCATCTCTATTGTACTCTACACTTTCCTTGTTTTCAAAATAACAAACATACCAAATCTTTTTCATCACAAAACTCTAGCACATTGGAAGATCTTTTGGTGGTGGAAGTATGGATTCATTGGGGCCTCTCCCATTGTCTACTATGAATGCCATTTTAAGTCCCCATGTGGTGTGTACTTCTAAATGACAATGCAGGAACCAAACACCTTCAATGTTTACACACAATATACACAAGAATTTAGACAACATAATATAATATGAATATCATATTAAACTAAATGTTGATTAGAAATATGATTTTAAAGCACATACACTCATATATATAGTGTAAAGTATGCTTATACCACATTCCAATCTTTACCAAAATTATTTTGAAAATAACATGATGATGTTATCAAACCATAAGATTTACTGTTTGGATGACATAATATCATTGCCACATTTAGTAACCTATTTTATAAACTTAGCATAGCTTCAAGTTTGGAAGAATCTAGGGCGTATCGATTGACTTATTTTTGTTTATCTACTCTTGTAAACATTTGTGAAATTGTTTGGAAAAACTTACGAAATTAACTTATTACATGTTCAGCTTATTTCCAGAAGTTCTCCATAATAGCTTATATATAAGAAGTGCTTATATATAAGTACTTATATGTTAAATGCTTATGTTTTAAGTGCTTAATTAAGTTGTTTACCCAAACAAGAACAAAAAGGAAGGTAATAAAATCAAAATCTAAAAGCTAGAAAGAAAAAAAGTGATTTTTTTGTTACCTGGGTTATCTGCCCTGAATCTGATTGCAATCCATCCATTATTTGGCACTGACAATGTGTTTCTTTCAACAGGATCAACAAGATTAAAACTTAAATGATCCTTTTCAGGATCAAAATTCCCTAATCCTTGTCCAACAACAAAGAAATTGAACCCATGCAAATGAAATGGATGATTTTCTGGTGCTATCATTGCAGTGCCTTGAAGAACAATCTGAACACTTGAATTAAAATTCAATCTATAAACCTTTGTACCATTATCAGTGTGAAGATTAGCCGGCTGATCCGTGCCGGTATAATCGAAAACCATAGGTGGTTTAGAAGGAAAATCATCAGTAAAAACACCTTTAATATTATAGTAATGTGCTTGAAGAAGTGATATAGTAGGCATTAAAAATGTGATATTGTTTATAGCAGACACAAGTTTGTTATCAGTTATGCATGTATCACATGGATTAAGTCCAACAGTTATTGCAAATAAAAGAGAGTGGTCAATTGTTAATGAAACTTTTGTAGGGTAGGTTTTAGAATTAAGACTTCTAAGAGAATCAGTGAAAGTTTTTGTTATTGGAGTTGCATTAAGTGGAGGAATATTTGTTAAGATTGTTTTTGTATAAGGTGGTGTTCCTTTGTAGCGAAGTGTAGCAATCGAAGAAAGATTGTCAAAGCCAATAAGTGGTGCATCCATGAAAGGTGTTATTGCTATTAAGTATTTGCCAATAGGTTGGTTTGCAGCTAGAAGAACATTTGTGGTTTGGCCTGGACTTATAAATATTGTGTCGGTTTCGAAAGGTTTAAGGTATGATGCATCTGCTTCAACAACTATTAGTTTATGGCCTGCGATTTTGAAGAATAGTTCGTCATTTAAGGCTGCGTTTACAATGCGTAGGAGATAGGTCTTGCCACTTTCAACATGTAGTGTGTAACCTGCACAAGTTGAAAAAGATCAATATTACGAAAAAGGTTTAAGAAAAGGTCAGTGACAATGATCTGAGCCGCGACATCGATGTCTATGTGGTCTCAAGTGGCCGCAACTGCTACTATAGAAATAGTGAGATTATAAGAAACTAGTTATGTAAGTAGTAAATTATACCCTGAGAAATGCAACCGGGTACCGGTCCTGGATGACCGTTGATGGTATGAGCATCTGATATATTTGGTGGCATACCAGAACTTGTGGCCTGATTAACAACAGCTTCAACATCTGATTTCCACCATTCACCTATAACTCATACAAATCAAGGTTAAAACAAATGAACATAAAGCACAACTTCTAATTTATATGGTTTAAGAAATAAATACTATGTTGGTAACTGTAAAACTTGCCTAGAATGATTATCTTTTCTTTGTCAGGTTTAGGAAATGGATAAGGAGTGCCTCTTTTAGGCAAAATGACAATAGCACCATGCATTGTAGCCCTTAGCCAAGTAATATGTGCATGCCATAGAAGTGTGCCTCTTTGACCTGTAATGGTAAAATTGTAAACAAAGTTTTGTCCTGTCTGAATAGGGCATTGTGTGACATATGCTGGCCCATCGGACCAACAAGTCCTAAGTTGTTTGATTCCATGCCTGTAATTAAATCCAAATATTATTAATCAAGTCAAAATCTATGAAGTTCGCACACATGTATCAGACACGACACTGATACGTTGACACCTATAATAATTTGACAAAATTAAATAATTTTATGTAACTATGTGTGTCGGTGTCATGTTGAACACGAGACACACCTTCAATCAGAAGTGTCGGTGCTACATAATTCAAGTTAAGAAGAAGAAATTCTCACCAGTGGATTGTAACGTTGTGTTCAACATAGTTAGTGACCGTTACTATTACAGTGTCATCCTCTCTTGCATACAAAGTTGGCCCTGGGAATTTTCCATTGACTGAGACAAAAGATTTTGTTGAGCAAAGTTTTGTTTCATTCTTCAGTACCACCTGTACCCATTGACCATCATGAAATGTTCAATTTATTTTTTTAAATATAGCTAGGGAAGGGCGAAATTATTATTAATAAATTAAAGTGATACTAATATTTATGTTATAACCGTCTCTAAGAAAATTTGAACCCCGTTTCTTAAGGTTACAAGGTCAAACTCTTATTTTATCATAAAAATTTGAACCCCGTTTCTTGGTATAGGAAGCATTATTTTGATAATGCTTTTCTGCCAACCTTTTCTCTTATTAGTTATGGTCACATTTTTCAATTAAAATGAATATGAAAAATTGAGCATAGGAAGTGTACTTACACTAAAATTGTAATGACGCACCAAGGACTGAACAAAGAGTGGAAATGAAAGAGCTACCAAAAAAAATGCTAGAAAACGTGGCTCCATTCTCTTAAGCAATTAAAAATTTCTTTGTCAATTCAATCCTTCCCTTACACTTATTAATCTCCTCTATAGTTTGATCAATACTTAAGTATGACCAAGCACATTAACATTATATATAATGGAATAATTTGTGATGTTGTGTCCTTTTACATATGGTAGGTGACTACTAAAAAAATGCACATTTTGGAAAATTATACCATTTCTTGCATGCTACACAATGTTGTCTTTATCTTTCCTGTTTGATGTAAACTGTTGCTGCTATTTTCATCAGACAATTTTTTTCCAGTGATGAAAAATACTGCTCAGCTACAAATACTTGTTTTTCTCATTTCATTTTCCATTTTTCTTGACTATTATTTCCCTTGTATGTATATATTTTAATTTTTAAGTGTTACTCTTCAAATATACACTGCTATGAGATAGACTTACCTGTCTAAATCCTGTTTTATTAAATATGTTGTACCATCAAAACACACCAAAATGATTCATATGGGTTATCTTTTCCAATTTGATTTTTGTTATTCCTTGTCACACCTTTGCTGCCTTTGTACTTCACTATAGTCACCTTATTAGGACAAGATCAAAACTCACATTTTTTGCATTGCTAAATAAGTTTATTAAGTCATAATAGTTTCATAATTTAGTAATTATGACTTAGTTAAGGTTTTTTAACTGTTTTTTTGTATTGAATTGAATTATGAACAAAAAAATATGGTTGAAAGTGATGCCACCTTTTTTTATGTTAAAAACAAGCATAGATATGCTAGAAAATTAAGTACAACCACATAAGAAAAGGACATAAAAATTCACAGTGGTAGAAGATGTAATAATATTTACCGCGTATAGTCAAAGCAATTTTACTCACCAATTAATTGGATGACTGTTAGAACATTAACCCGGTTCAAAAGAATAAAGATACGAAAAATGCAAACAATGAACACACATTGTTTGGTAATGAAGTTCTTCCAATTGTGTCTACGTCTCCAAATACTAGAGCCACTGCGCTTCCTTTATATTAATAAAGATTAGGGTTTACATTGTACAACTTGTAATACTACGATCCATATTACAGCATTACCTCGTAACCGTACTACAGGAGCTTCGCCCCTTGAGCGATATGCACACTTATAAGTACCGTGTTCCATACTCAACAATGACTATTCAGTTCTTTTTTGTGATTAGTAACTTACAAATTACAATCACCAGGCAATTACTATCCATCATTCACATTATAACTCCAGATTATGTATATATATATAACAAAGACTTCACTTTACATGTATATATGAATTGGAAAGAAGCTTATGATTTGAATAAAATTATATTCACTATGGTGATGAAACATTTGTTGATTCAGCTACTACAGCACCCTCAATCTTATTAATGCAAGATTTATAGAGAAATCCAAGATAATCCACTAAGCTATTCTCAGATACATCTTCTAGAGGATTAATCTCAAAAGACCAATGAATAAGAGTTGATTCATCACCATAGTCAACTAATTTTAGTGAATTTACAGATCCATCCAAACCAACATTACTTGCTTCCATTCTATAAACATAGCTATGTGATGAAAAATCCTTTGAAATCAACCTCTCTTTGATCCATGACCTTTCTCCATCTTGTTGAGGAAACATGAAACCAGAAACTAGCCTAACATAGCCTGGTTCATCTTCATTTCCAGCTAAGGTAGTGCATCTTTCTACCATTGGCATCCATTGAGACAGTTTCTTAGTTTGTGAGACTATGTTCCAAACTTTGTCAATAGGTGCACAAATTATGCCACAAACTGAACCATGCCATTTACCATTCCCCTCTTCAATAGCCTACAAGACATGGTTTAATGTGATGTTAATATCATAATTCATACTATAACAGAATGCATAGTGAAGAATGTATATAATCATTTTCTTTTCTATAATGAATAAAATAAAGTATATAATCATCTAACAGAATGTATAAATTGAAAAATAAAAGGAGGGTCATTGGCTACTGAATCATATCAGGTCACATCTACATACCATCTTAATTTCTGTTATTCCTTCAGATTTCTGATTAATTTGATAAATTTTCACTGTTTATCTGATAATTACTTGCACTTTTATATGAAAGATAGTGCTATCATCTTTGCAGTCATTACCAACAAAATTAGCAGCAACTTTAGCTCATAAACCTAGAATAGAATAACTGGGGCCTAATATATCTTTCTATAGAAAAATTCTTATTGTTATAATATATGTATGTAGCATCTATCTTGTAAATTAATCGGGATATTCAAGGTATAATTTGATACCTCCAAAGACAGACTTAGATGTTTCCACCATTTCTTAGTTATTAACCATTTACATGTTATTTTGATGCCTAATTGGAATTAATTTATATACACTAAAACTATTTTACACAAGCATTCAGTCAAAAAACAATGTCACTTTTTTAGATTAGTTTCCAAAATATCCCTAAACATATATATTTGGTGTTATTTGATTTAATGCATGTGTAAAAAAGTTTTACATCGTGCATAAAAATGAATCTCAAAAGATTTTAATGACATGATATTCCAAATATACCTTGGATAATTTATTTTTTAACTGATTACCAATGGCATTGTTGCCTAATGTCACAAGAGGGATGAGAGGTTCATTCTAGCCCTCCATACCCTATTTCCTAATCCACACCTACATCACATTAAGTGTCTCCTACTTTACCTGAAAAAAAGGAAGAAAATGATGCATGACTTTAATGTGTATTTTTAAGCCGACCTAGTAGGTTGAGAGGACACATAAAATGTAAGTTTTCTTATAAATATTTGTAACATTAGAAGGATATCATCATTTTCTGATTTATAAGATTTAATTTGTATACATCGGTGTAAATTTTTTTTACATATGCATCCCTCTAATGTTGCTACACTAATGACTATAACAGATCTATTTTTAACTTATTAATGTAGATCTTGTCATAATTGAGATATTCAAATGTGGCTACCAAATTTCCTGAGGATAATATTTTTAATGAACAATATGTGTGGTCACTTTGATTTTGACATGCTGCCGTTTTCCTCAGATATATATGAATGAGATAAATTTGTGGCATATGTGACCACACCTTGCCATAAGAATAAAGGAACATATCATTGTACTACACCTTTACAAGATTCTCATCAATCTTAAGGCTTGAATCTAACCTTTGGCGAGTAGAAGAAATTCATGTGTCAGAGTTTCAAAATAAGGTTCCTTTGATGCTCTCAGTGTAGTTGCCGGAAAAAACATGTTACCATTAGATCTTTACCATTTCAATTTGTCTATCTTATAGGGTTATGTTTGCATGAGCCAGGGATCAAACATTTATGAGTTTATAGTTTTTACTAGACATCTAACAGCGCGATACGCGGGGAAATTTTGTTGAATTGATATCATTAATTATTATAGATTAAAAAATTGTTCATTATATATTGAAATGAATGTAACCAAAAAACATATACATTGAAATGAATGTTTTTAATTTATTATTGTTTGTAAGCAATTTGAATGCAAACATATATTGGTGACACTATCAGTTTGTTGTTGTTGAAAAATAAGTGACGTAGAAGATAGTTAGACTAAGAAGATTGAAATACATAAAATTTCTTTAATGTTCACGTAATTAGACTTGCATCACCTACACCAGCTTGTGCTCGAAAAAGAATTGCTGCCACATTGCCACCAACCCTTTCATATATGCCTACTTCTAGCCAATTTTCTGAAATTCTAGAACAAAACAAAGGTAATAAAAATGAAGTTTGAGCATGTAAAATAGAAGAAGACAAAGAAGAGAGTGTACGTGAAACCTTTTTCTCCACTAACAACCGTTTATTCCTTCTCATGCATATAAGTTTACATTGATGACCCATGAAATATGTATTTGCATGTGTCAATTATGCGTATATGATTTTTTTTCCTGCATCGAAATCATTCAACTATAATAAGCCAAACAACTAAACAAATGAATTAAGCTTACAATAATATTATACATTACCATGTAGAAGTTTTATAATAAGCCAAAGAACTAAACAAATCAATTAAGCATACAATACTATACATTACCATGTAGAAATATTAAATTTGCATCAATAAAAAGACGTGATGACCAAAGGTTATTGTTAAGTGAATAAATTGTCGTAGGTTTTCTCTATCAATTAGAAGGAGAAAAAGTAGAAGAAACAAAAAAAAACAAATTATCGAAAAATAATGGATTAGGATATTCACAGAAGAATGAGTAGAGAGAATGAGAAAGTGGGAATGAACAAATGTAGGTGAAAACTTACATGTAGTGTCAATCTAGTGCTGACAAAAAAAATAATCATTATGGACTAAAAAAAACTAACGCTATTATTTTGACAACAAAAGGTTGCCCGTAGACAAATACTATCCATCTTATGTTTTCATATTTTTTTATTTTTTTTCTTCATCTTTGGTTGCATGTTGGACTGAAATTTGAGATATTCTTATACAACGTTGATAGATCGTCATAGTTGAGACCACCAATCAATAGCGCTCAAACTAGTAAATGTGTGATGATATGACTACTATAATCAAATCAAATCAAATAAATGAAATGCGAGTGATGTAGAAGAAACAAATGTATGAGTTGTTTGTGTTGTGATGTAGGAATTTTTTAGATCATTGATGTCATTAGCTTATTCACTTATGACTTGTGAGGTACTAGATGTAATTGTCTTATATTCCAAGGGACTAACATGTCCCTTAAATTTACATGTCGCATATCAAATACAGTTAATGACGTGTGATTCATTTAACGATCCACGTAATCTTTTTTTATTCTAAAATAAAAGAGTCGTATTACTTAATCCTTTTTTATTTCTCGACCATTCTACACTCTCCCAATCCTTTTTTATTTTAAAATAAAAGAGTCGTATTACTTAATAAAACCTATATTAATTTAAATAGGTTTTAAAAATAAAATAAGTGGATAGAAAAAATTAAACTTACATGAATTTATTTAAAACCACTTTGTGATTAAATTAAATATTTGAGATAAAAAGGAGTAAATAAAAAGAGAATTGTGAGTGAGTTAATCACAAAGTGGTTTTAAATAAATTCATGTAAGTTTACAATCATGAGGCCACATATGTGCTTGTGTGTGAGGGCAGGCAAAATACGCTATGAATATGCTTGATTGTGAGTGAGTTAATCACAAAGTGGTTTTAAATAAATCGCTGACATGGCAAAATACGCTTATGTGGCTTGACAGATGATAAGTGATATGATTTGAGGGACCAAAACCAAAAACGCAAAGTCGCAGAGGGATGAAAGTGAAAAACGTAAACATCAAAATTTGAAATGTTAAAAACTAAAGATTCCATCTTCTTCATCTCACTGTTTTTTCTTCTTCATCTCCTTCTACCAATTCCTTCATTTCTTGAGCCCCCGGAAGGTTTTACTGTAAAGAAAACAACAGTTTATCTCGCATATGATGAACCAATTGGAGAAAAAATGCAGCAGAAGTTTTGCAGATCTGGTGGTTCACCATCACAACTCATAGTCAATCATCCATTACATGTATGAATCCTTTTTCTTATGTTAGTTAGCTTATACTTTAGATATGAGTAACTAATCCCTTTGTGGTTAAGCTTGAGATGAATATGATGTAATCCTATGGGAACCCTAATTTGTTGAACTCCTTTGAATTTCAATGAAAGTTTAGTCTTTATTCATATTACTTTTTGTTTAATGCTTTTTGTATGTTTATCATCGACTACTGACCTTATCTTTATGAATATGCAAATTGATCGTAGAGATTGAATGACCACTGACCCTGACTTTTGACTCTGAACTAGGTAATAGGTTTAACCTGAGTAATCAAGTTAGAGATAGATCATTATTAGGTTATGACATAGGGATTAACGTTCTTTTAATACCTCCAACGGTTTCGAATTCACTTAAGAGATTAAGGGCTTGTCACTTGCGTGGAGAATTCTAGGTCAAGGGATTGGGTAGAGTTACTGAGTTAATCTGTCGTGAAAATATATAATCATTGTTTGAACTAGGAGTGCAAATTACCATAGGAGAGCTTCGAAGGATTTGAAGGTCTTAACCATACTTCTCTCAAATTTTCTAAAACCAATCTTTTATTGTTTTTAATCCGTTTATGTTACAAAACAACTCAACTGCTTAAGGCATCAATATAAATTTATACATCCTTTTTAAATAATGAAATTGCCAAGTAGAAGTTAAATACAGTCCTCGTGGATACAAATTTTTTATTACTTTGATTGAATTTGGGTCACTTGTCAAATATATATCAGTAGTGGTTTTTGAGAAAAACAGAAAAGGAAAATTTGATTGTTTAGATGGAAAAGACGATGAAAGAGAAGAAGATCTAAGGTTTAAATGATATAAAATAAGGGTGTCTTAATCATGAGTGAGAGAAGAATGGTGAAGGAGATGAATAAAAGTAAAAAAAAAATTATGTGGTGATGGTGTACTATTAGATACAATGGAACTGCAATCAAGTGGTTAAAATCACATCATATATATTATACATTAAAAAACTAACGGCGAGGACTAACTTGACTAACAGAGGTGTACATAAGAAACCAAACGGGAAAATTTTAGAGTTATGATACTCATAATTGATGGTCGAGCCCGCTTTTATATATGGGCATCAACTGACTATTATGTAATCTTGATAGGACTTTGATCTTTCCGTGATTGTTTTGGCACAACTTGTGCTGCAACAATTACGTTGTCTGTGGTAATATAATTGATTTTTGCTTGTTAAAAAAACAAATAAGTAGTGGGACCAAAAGTTCGATTAAGCCTATTACTATCTACAATTTTTAGGTTACTTATTGGAGAAGGAATATGTGCATGTTCTTGTCTCCAAGTAAATTGTCAATAAAGAGAATGCCAAATATCATGTTTGGTCCTTTTAGTTTGTCAGAATTCTGAAGCTAGTCCTTTAAGTTTCGATAGTTTCAATTAGGTCCTTTTAGTTTGACAGAATTCCCAAGTTAGTCCTTTAAGTTTCAAAAGTTTCAAATAGGTCATTTTAGTTGATAAACTATTACTCTGTTACCCCTGCTGTCAGTTAATAATAATTAACTAATGTTGATGTAGCAGTTAAATTGTTGACTTAGATCAAAACAATGCCTTTTAAAAGCTTAAGGGTATCAAAACGTTATGTTTAATCGTAAAAAATGATCATTCTAGCACTATAAATGATGTTTAATAGTGCTAGAAAGGCATTTGTTGTTGTAAATAGTTGTTTTTCTAGTAATATAAATGATTATTTGTGACCATTAAACATAGCGTTTTGACACCCTCAAGCTTTTAAAAGGCAGCATTTTGATTCAAGTCAACAACTTAACGGCTACATCAACATCAGTTAAATGGAGACTAACAGTAGGGGTAACGATGAAATAATTTATCAACTAAAAGGACCTACTTGAAACTTAAAGGACTAACTTGAGAATTCTGTCAAACTAAAATGACCTAATTGAAACTTTCGAAACTTAAAAGACTAACTTGGGAGTTCTGTCAAATTAAAAGGACCAAAAATGACATTTGGCATAAAGAGAACGATATGAATATGTTGGTTGTACGTACTGTGTATATACTACTATATATGTGGAGTTTAGCATGGGAAATGAAAATTGTTTTCCATGATGGGAAAAGTTAAGCATGACCATAGATATAATAGTATTATATTTCAATGGTTCAGATTACTTACCTAGTAATTGTAATGACTTTTTTTGTGGAAAACATTAAAAAAAATATGACCCCACCAATTCATCTATGTTTGGTAAAAATAAACTATAAGTTAGCTGAAAACTGAAAAGCTAGTTTATAACTGATGACTAATAGCTAAAAAGCTAGCTTATTAAAAATAATATGTTTGATAAAATTAGTTGTTGAAGTGGCTAAAATGACATAAAGTGACATGTTTATTTTTTATTTTTTTTATAAAATATATACATAAAAAATTCACTTAATTTATTTCTTTTTAAATATTTAAATTTATTTCAAATTACTTTCATCTCCAAAATGAGAAATGTGTTTTATGAATTCAATTAGCATTTTTTTTACTAAACATTTGTTTCACTATTTATTATTGTATATTTTAGTTAATATTATAAGGAGAATGTTAACCAGTGCCCTATAGACAGTGGTTAAGCAACCAAAATAAGTAAGTTTTTAATAAAAAAAATAGTGTAATTATTACTTGGTCAATTGTAACAACTTATATTTCCAAAACAAAATTTCTACTTATGGATTCCTTAACCATCGCCCTTAGGGCACTAGTTAGCAAACTCATGTTATAATTATATTATATGAAATAAGAGCAAGGTAATAAGAATATATAGAAAAACTACCGTGTAATGTGCAGCATGCTGGTCGCAACAAAATATAAGAAGTGGTTGGTTATAGTTTTTTTTTTTACTAAAAAGTGGGTAGTTGCATTTGAATGTGGGTAGTTCTTTTATTAAAAAAATAATAAAATTAAATTAATGAGGTTAAAATTGGAAGAAAATATAAAAAGATATAAGCTATAAGTTCAAAAGCTACTTGAAATAACTTCTCACAAAAAGCCATAAGCTCATCAAAAAAGTTTGTTACCAAACACGTCGTGTTTTGATCCAACAAACTTATAACCTAATTCAACAAGCTATAAGCTAGCTTCTCGTCGTTACCAAACATAGCCTTGTTGTAAAGAGAGAACTCTGAAATCTTTTGCAAATGAAGCCCGGATACTCCAAAATAGAGACGTACCCATATCGGATATCGATACTCCACGGATACGTACCTATGAAGTATCAGAATTAATTATTTTAACTTTTAAAATATATTTTATCGGATACTTATACGACACTCCACATATACACAAAAATACTTACAGGATACTTCACATATACCTATCCTAGAAAAATATTAAGGGTAAAAAAGTGAGATAATGTTGTAAAAACTCAGTAGAGATGTATATGATTTAATTTTAGATATGCATCAATAAAATTGTTTTTCGATGAACCACTTAAAATTATACTTCTTGTGGATGAAGGTAACGAGAGAGAGAGAGGTGATTCGGTTAATCAACATTAGATAATATTTGTGTTTAATGATAATCCTCTCGATATCCCAACATATGAAAATATAATATGGTTTATAAGAAAACTTAATTTTTATTTTATTTTGATCACATGTATTATTTTTTAAAAATTGTGACTTTGTAATAATACAACAATGAAGAGTAATCAATATTTATTTTTTTCAAGTATTTTACATACATATAAGTTTTATTATAAATTTTTTGTTAAAAAATTAATGTATCCCAACCGTATTATTGTATCTTAAATTTTAAAAAAAATCATGCATCCGTATCGTATCGTACCCACACCTGTATCCGTATCCAGGCTTCATAGTCTTTTGTAGGTTTCAAAATACATCTGACTTTTGAATTATTGTTATTGAGAACTGGTATAGTTTATTAGCAAAAAAGAATGTATATTATTAACAAATTTAGTGCAAAAATTACTTTCTTTTTTGTCAAGAAAAAATTACTTTTTATAATGAGGTCAACTTTTTTTTTTATAATGAGATTACAATTGCATTGATCCAAATTAAAAACATAAACAATAAATAATTAATTTAATAATAGTTAATTTGCTATTTTAATTAATGTTTATTTTTGTTAAATAATATAATAGATAGGAATTCATTTATTTAAGATGAATAAGTGAGGATTTCAGGCTTGTGGTTCGAACTCCTGCATATGTGCAACGTCTTTATCAACAGAGTTAAGCTCACAAAGATTGTTATTTTAATGAGCAATGATATTTGAACAACCATTTGGTACAACTTTCATGACAACCTTCTTTTTCTCTCTTCTTATTGGTCAAAAACAATGGAGAGAGAAAAAGGATGAGAGAGTAAGAATATAATGTGAGTATGAGAGAGAAAGTTGTCTAAAAGTTGTCACAAAATGGTCTTACAAATATCATTTCTCTATTTTAATTAATCCAATAACCCTAAGTTTTAGATAATTAGAAAATCATAAATCCCAAATAGTCTTTCAAAAAAAAAAAAAATGAACTGGTTAAGCATGTGGCACTAAAATTAGTCTTCGGTCTCGTAAAAAATCCATACATAATCATGTATCATCGAACATCGCCGTATAAGGGCCTTAAGTCTTGATGATTGGACCTCCAAAGAAAGGGAATTATGTTTCAACAAATTTCACAGCAGAGCTTCTAGATGATCAAAGTGATTCTGAAATATTCTCCTGTTTCAGTCTTTTCAAATGACAAATAATACCGAAATCCAAATAACAGTAAAGCTTGTCCTAGAGATCTTTGAGAAAACTCCAAGAGCACAAAATTGGGTAGCATGTGAGTGTAAATTACCATGTAAATCCGTAACAATACCAAGCCAATGTGAGATCAAGAGCCAAAGTCGTCCATAGTGATCACAATGAAAAAACAGATGGTCCCTTTCCTCTTCCTTACCACACAAGGTCGCACATGCCATAAGGGTCGGGTCAAGAACATTCCTTTTGCGCAAATTATCCTTTGTAACAAGTCTATTCGGAAAGAGACGTCATTCAAATATGTTAACCTTTAATGGAACCGCTTTTAGCCATAAAAATTGAATAAAATCTTCAGAAATGTTAGTGTCCACCGTCGTTAAATAAGAATAAGCCGATTGCACCAAATATGTGTTAGTGTCCACCCATTTTATTTATTTTTAATTTGCGCTTTATTTTGATATTAGTTATCGTGAAGGATACATATATGCTCTAATAAGCCGAATACGTACATCCTTCACGATAACTAATGTTAAAAAAAGTGCAAATTAAAAATAAACAAAATGTTATTATAATTACCAAAGTTGTCATTAATGAAAATGTTACGGTGGTCTGCCTTTCTCAACTTTTCAAAAACTAAAACTATAAACCAAAACTACATTTCACTGTTCTGCTTTTTTAGTTCTCAAAACTAAAAAATTCAAACTAGTTTTAAAAATTACAATTTGCAAAATAGTTTATCAAACAAATTTTGTAGTTTTTAGTTTTTAAAAACTAAAATACTGTTTTTGAGAAGTAAATCAAACAGGCCCTAACTTTTTCCATCCAAAAAGTAAGTTGGGGAGTGAGAAGAATGGTGGTGCACTTTCTTCTATTAGAAAGTGTAACAAATTTAATTAAAGAGAGAACAATTTATTGGCAGTTGTTGGATTTAGGAGCTTTTTTGGTTCAAGGTTTAGATGGTGTAGTCCAACCATCTAAGACCAATATTTTTTTAGAAGGTGCTCTTAATACCTTTTCATTTGAAATTGTTTTTAGATTATTTTTTAAACTCTGATTTTTTCAAATAGCTGTAACAAACATGCAATATTCTTAAAAGTAATTATTTAAAAAAAAAAAAAAGGTGTAGAAGTCCTACCTCAACTGACAAATGCTGAAATTACAAGGTCGGACATCATGATCCGGATTCGAATTCGAATCCAAAATCTCACAATTGTGTGAGCTTAAGTAGATTACCAGTTTATCTAACACCAAAAGAAAAAATCTCAAAAAATTATATCAAACGGGCTGAAATAGGTTTGACACTATATGAATGAGAATAAGCCATAGTTTGAAGCTTTTGTTCCGAACTTCAAAACCTCACTCATGGCACTCTCTAACACCACCGAAATTCGAACCTTCAATCCCCTAAACCCTCAAAAACCAACTCACCCTTTTCCTTCTTCTCATCTTTCCTTCTCTTTTCCCTCTCACTTCACCTCCAAATCCCTCATCGCCACCAATAACACCAACATGTTCCGAGCTTATTCCGGCGACTTTGAACTCTCTACTTTAATAGCTTTATCCCCATTAGACGGTCGTTATCGTCAAAAAGTTCAAGAATTAGCTCCTTTTATGGGCGAATATGGTCTTAATTACTTTAGGGTCATTGTTGAGGTACACCCTTTTTTTTATTTTCTCATTTTTTTATGACCCTTTTGCTTAAAGTACCCTTTTTTATTGTAATGTTTGTGTTTATATGAACTCAATTACTATAGGATCATTGCTGAGGTACCCTATAGTATTATAGGGTACAAACTAGAACAATATCCCTGAAAGGTACCGTGGGATAAGGAACCCTTGCCGACTCAGCTCGCCCTGCCCCTTGCCACATTTCTGTGTCTATGTATGAGCCATATTCAACAGATTTTGGATACAGTTTGTTTAAAGAACTCTTTTTTTTTTTTTATTGTTTTTCTAATGTTATGTTTGTGTTTATGTTGTTATAGATTAAATGGTTGCTGAAGCTTGCTGAAATTAGTGAAGTCACTTAGGTTCCTTCTTTTAGTGAAGATGCTAAGTCTTTCTTACAAGGTTTGATTGATGACTTTGGTGAAGATGATGTTAAGGAGATTAAAAAATTTGAGAGGATTACAAATCATGATGTTAAAGCTGTGGAGTATTTCTTGAAACAGAAGTGCCAATCAAATGCTGAAATTGCCAAGGTTGCAATTCACTTTATGTTATTTTTTTGTGCTTTGTGATTGTACATTACTTTCTGTTTGAGTTTTGGGTCTGTTTGGATAAACAATGAAACGCTTATCATATAAGCGCTTATTGATGCAATGTTTTCATAAACTATCATGGAGAACTTGTGAAAATAAGCTGAAAACAGCTTATGTACATGTGATCAGATGTTCCCATAAGCTATCACTTGTGCTTAAATCAGTAGATAAGGTCAAATAACTAATCCAAACAGACCCTTGATGGCATCGTGTAATTTTTAAACAAATATTTTTCAACAGGTGCTTGAGTTTTTCCACTTTGCTTGCACATCTGAGGATATAAATAACCTTTCTCATGCTTTGGTTTTTTTGCAGACCACTAAGGCTGGGGAGATCGGTTCTTCAACTATGCCTCACAAAGTGAATCCCATTGATTTTGAGAACAGCGAAGGCAACTTAGGTGTGGCTAATGGAGGTTTTTCTCATCTAAGCATGAAGCTGCCGATTTCACGTTGGCAGGCAAGACTTACCTTAGTTTGATTTTAATGTTCTTTCTTTTATTCTGATCATTATGTGTTGGCATTATTCTAAACTATGACACTGGGAAGATTTTACAATGAGTTTAATTTTGATACACTGTTGGTATAAAAAGTTTTACATTGTCAGTAAATCACAACCAATCATATGTGCGACTTTAGAAGTAGTTATGATTAAAATCAAATATTTTTATTGATCTGACTATCATGATTGATTTTTCGTGTAAAAAATCTTTACTGTGACATTGTATGTAAATGAAATCCTTTTACAATTACATTTTCTGAAAGTGGTTAGTATAGTTTTGTTTAGTAATGTGTGTGTGCGTGCGTGAAAGAGTGACCTAAGCTATCCTAGTGTAAGGACCTTTTATCATAATTTAGTGCAGGTGATAGTCTAATTGTGTCAACTGCTGATACAAACAAAATTCAGACCGAATTGTCATAAAAGAATAAAAAAAATTAACTGTTTTATTGAAATTGAACAGAAAATGGAAAATATAATTCTTCCCAACTGTTTTCTCTTTATTGTAAACTGCTCCTTTCACACGAAAGCTATCCTATTACAAATTAAATCCCTCTATTCTGATTTCCCCTATTTATCTCATTGATCCCTTCTAAGTTCTTAATAGCAAGTAGATCTTAGAAGTAATACTTTTTAGTTTGTGCTTTTTTGTTTTGCAGAGAGATTTGACTGATTCAACTGTCTTAAGGAACATGGGTGTAAATTTTGGTCACTCTCTTCTTGCATATAAAAGCACACTTCAAGGAATTGGGAAGCTTTAGGTGTGCAATCCAACATTTGATTTGTGCTACTTTTTTTTTAGTTTGTGCATAATTATCTTTTCATGATAATAAAACATTATATTTATTATTATTATTGCTATACATTCTGTTGCCCCAACTATTAGATTCATTGTAGTTAGTATACTGTTTATATGAGGAGGATGCATGTACAGTGTTGCAGTCATTGATTATTTGCACAGCTACAGTACAATTTTCTTGTGTTTTCCTATTAAATCTCGAGAAAAAACAGTCTGCTTTTGCTTACTCATTGAGCTTTCTTGTAAATGTTATAACTAACAATTCACAATTTAGGTCAACGAAGCTTGCTTAAGCGAAGAGTTGGACCAGTGCTGGGAGGTGCTTGCTAAACCAATCCAGACGGTATTTATGTTCTTCTGTCTTTACATTTTTATCTAGTTTAATCTTTTTTATATTATATTTGAATGCCTTAAATATATTTGTGACTTGAGTCCATTAATGTGCTTCAGTGCACGATGTGTGGTTGTTTACTTGGTAGAAGAACATTAGGAGAGTTTTTTTCTTAAAAGTTTACTAGCTGATGACACATTATGGGGGAAAAGGCCTGTTAGTCTAGTTTAAAATTTTATTAAATACTTCCACAACTACACATACTAATTGAGTCTTATTGTTTTCAATATAAATTTGCAATGATACTGATTTTTTAAGATGGAATGTGTTCAAATTAGTGTGCTTTTCTTTGATGCATACTTCATTCAGGACTTTTGACGGTTCACTTCACAAAGGAAATCAGACCGTTGTATTAGTTTGGTAAAAGTAAAACTAAACCAAACCGTTAATGGTTTGTCGTGAACCGAAATGGTATAAAGGTTAAGTGCACCAGTTTCGTGGTTTCGAATTGAATCAGAACTACCTTTACACAAGAACCAAACTGTACTTTTTTAAACCGAGCTGATTCTTTGTGAACCGAACTGTACCAAATTGCTATTATTAACTGGTAATTAAAACTGTTGAAGAAAAACCAAAAACTGAACCATATTGAATATTACTAAAAAAAACAATAACCGAACCGAAGGGAACCCAACTGTGACGGATAGTTCGCGAACTAAACGGTTTTTTAACAGCCCTACCTTTTGTTGTTGCTTGTTGCTATTAACCTTTCAAAATCCTGCAATAATAATAGTATGCAAATCCTTTATTTAGGTTATGCGGAGATACGGTGTTCCCGAGCCTTATGAGAAGTTAAAAGAGCTAACAAGAGGAAAAGCAATTACCAAAGAGAGCATAAGAGACTTCATCGAAGGCTTAGATATTCCACAAGATGCAAAGGCCTATCTCTTAAAGTTAACGCC
>Ga0315914_1004128_pt1 | contig 21763 bp, 11 predicted proteins | sample MpolenodulesMG_FD_203920 | JGI IMG/M metagenome (GOLD analysis project Ga0315914, IMG submission 203920) | Medicago polymorpha root nodule microbial communities from Los Angeles, California, United States - elongated nodules | ecosystem: Host-associated > Plants > Roots > Nodule | place: USA...
AAAATCTAATTGATTTGATGGTTTAAATCGTAAAATATCATTAATTTAAAATGGGGTGAATATGTAAATAATAAAATACATGCTAAAATTGTAAAATAAAATAATAAATGTTTTTTCAAAAAAAAAAGAAGAAGTTATTTTTATAATGGATGACACGTGGCTGGTTTTTATTGGTTTGGGTAAATCGCCCACCAATTTTCAAAGGCATGCTAGGTCTCACCTTATTCAATCCATTACCAATCGTTTTTGTAACCTCTCTATTAAACCAAGGCCAAGGTTTCCCACTACCACCCAACAAACTACTCACCCGGTTGCCATACTTACTCACTAAAACATCTTTTCAAAGAGAATGTTTGCCACTAACATCCAACAAACCAGTGGCGGATCCAGGACCCTAGGTCAGGAGGTTCAAAATATAAAACTTTAATAATAATAAAAATAATAATTATAATTATAATCATGCACATAAAAGTAACATGCTCAAAATATTACATTGTACTCAATGTATAATGTATCAAAAAAAGATTTACATATAACCTTCAATTGGTAATGTAACAATTCTAACTATTCCTTGGGACTCCGTCCAAAGGGAATACTAGTGGCGTATAGTCATGACAAAGTCCAGGAAATGATTAATATTAGGGTACCCTTAATATTACTACAAGTTTAATACTAGTGCACGATTTTGCACGATTCAAAAACAATCCTTCCAAACGATTGAGTTGAACACAAGTCATACAAATCATCCATCAAGCATAAACCACTAGGCCAAAAGAGAAACTTGTGATATGTGAGTGACTTATATTATATATATAATTATTTACGTCAAGTATATGAAGAAAAAAAAAGGGAAATAATCTGGTGTGGCAACTGCCACACCATATTTCACAGTGGATCCGCCCCTGCCCGTACCACTTTAATTTCCTTATGGAGATTCTATCATGTATATATTTGAATTCTCCAGCAGCTCTAAGGAGTTCATATCAGCTCCTTTGTTCTAGTGTTAGGTCTTACTTGCTTGCTTGTAACCAATTGATCTATTTATTGACAGCTACTTAACAATCAAATATAAGTTATTATCCCCACATTTTGAAGTTCCTTCATGATAATCAGAGCATTTTCTTAACAGATAAATTGATCCTTTTTCAAACATGTATGTCGAATTACATTCCACCACTACCTTTCAAATAGTTGCTGTTATTGATAACAATCATTCATCTGTCAAACTCAATGGCACAAATATCTGACATCGAAAGTTAAATTCAATGCATTGCTTGTTGGATATGACCTTGTTAGTTGATAATACTGAGACATATCCGTTAGGAGTTTCAGCTGTTCTTCGCACAAGAGAAAATCCAATTGCCTTTGAAGAATTGCATGATGTATTCTATGACTATGAAAATTACTTAAATCCATATTGGACAAACTCATATTTCTTAATCAATACTTGTCCAACACGGATACTTCTTCTATTTGGAGGATCCTGACTTTATTGACAATGACATAATAGCAAATTATTACATTAACTATATATATACAAGGAGCACAAGAGATTATTCCATCAAAGTATACCATATCCAACAAAGCAAATTAACATTATTAATAATTTTCACCTACATTATTATCTTAACCTGAGGAATGATAAGCAGTAGGAACCAACCATAAATCATGTTTTCTTCTTACAGCCAATCCAAAGGATTCATTCATGTCAAGTTCATCAGCCTTACAACCATTAGGCATCTTCCAATCAAAATGATAAAGCAAATTTGCAAGTGAGATTTCCAAGCTAGCAATACCAAATGTCATGCCAGGACACATCCTTCTCCCAGCACCAAATGGTATAAACTGAAAATCCACACCTTTGTAATCAACTGAACCATCAATGAACCTTTCTGGACAAAAGTTCTCAGCTTCAACCCAATATCTTGAATCTCTACATATTGACCATGCATTAACAATGACCTTGCTTTTTGCAGGTATTTCATATCCATTAATTTCACATTTTTCACTGCATTGCCTTGGAAGTAACAATGGAATTGGTGCATGTAGACGCAATGTTTCTGTAATAACTGATTTTAAGTATTTGAGTTTGTGGAGACTTGTTTCATCCACATACCCTTTTTCTTTGTAGACACTTCTTACTTCAGCCTGTGCTTTCTTCATTACCTGTGGATTTTTAATCAATTCTGACATTGCCCATTCTAGAGTTGTGAATGTCGTGTCGCTTCCAGCACCGAAGATATCCTAATAAATAACATGGCATAATTATTACTAAGGCTTAAATGTACTTTTGGCCCCTTATGTTTACCATCGTAGCGATTTTGGCTCCCTAACAAAAAAATGCAATTTTAACCCCCTAATTTTGCCATATTTAGGGAAATATGCTCTTTTGCCCCCTTATCTTTACAAAAAAGTTGCGATTTTGGTCCCTTTTTTGGGACACGTGGCGGCTTCTCAATATAGTTGCGAAAATTAGAGGGTCAAAATTGCATTTTTTTTGTTAGGGGGCCAAAATCGCTACGACGGCAAACATAGGGGGCCAAAAGTGCATTTAAGCCTATTACTAAATATGTATTTTTTCATAATTACAATAATGTTTGTTATTGAATTAGATTTGAGTTTAGTTGCGGGAATCATGTCGGACAACAACAACCAAACCTTATCTCATTAAATCGAGCCAGATACATGAATTTAACGACATCATAGTGTTATATTAAAAAATCATGTTTTTCTCCAACTCATTAATATGTATATTGTACTAGCGCGAGTACAGAACCTACAACCCCCTCTCCCATGGCAGTGAGAGAACCTTCAGGCTGAAGGATACCTTGTCGGCAGTGTGCCATAAGGTCGGGGTATTTTAATTATAGCTCTACAACAGAGGATCCCCAGTACAACATATCCCAAAGAGGATCCCCAGTACAACATATCCCAAAGAGTGTGTTTGGATTGCGGGTTTATCAGGGAAATGGATGCGAGGGTTTGGTTTTCTTTTTTAAATAACAAACATTGTAAAATGATTTTTAAAAAATTGAAGGTCAAATACCTCCCTGGGTCCTTTATGTTTTACGTTTGTTTCACATAGGTCCTTTAAGTTTCTAAGGTTTCAGATAGGTCCTTTAAGTTTCGAGTTTGTTTCAGATAGGTCCTTTTAAGTTTATAAGGTTTCGTATAGGTCCTTTAACTTTCGAGTTATTTCAGATAGGTTCTTTAACTTTGGCTTAACAGAGGTTGATAGAAAGGACCTATCTGAAACAAACTCTAAACTTAAAGACCTATCTAAAATCTTATAAACTTAAAGGACCTATCCGAAACAAACTCGAAACTTAAAGGACTTATCTAAAGGCTTAGAAACTTAAAAGATCTATCTGAAACAAACATGAAACTTAAAGGAGCCAGGGAAGTATTTGGCCAAAATTGAATTAACAACATGATAAATGATCATATAATACTTCAAAAACACTTTATTTATTTTAAAAAAACATTTTACATTGTTCATAATTTAATAAATTAAAGTGAACTCTCCCCTCCTAAACCCTCAATCCAAACACACCCTAAATAATTAGAGAATTAGAGCTGCATAGTTCTCTCATTAAAGCTGTGAAGTGGGGATGGAAGAAGTTCTTCCATCATTGAGGGATGCAACCTCTTATTTATATAGTTGGTTGTTGGAGTGGGGAGACGAGGATTAAACGAAGAGTGGAGAGCCGAAAGTGGAGGAATTGGAGGATCATGGGGAATTCCTACTACTCCACATCTCTAGACCGAGGTCAAAGGCACATGTGTTTCAATATAGGCACTTAGTCAAAGTGCATTGTATCTCATGACTCATTGTCGAATAAGGGTAGATGAACTGATTCTTTAAGAGACGTGGCTAATGGCACTTTACGAAGACCTGCTTTCAATGTGTGATCATCTCGTCCAGTGTCAAGCACGTGGCCAACTTTCTTGTGGCAAGTCAACTTGGCCTGTGGATCACCCGTTAGGTCAACCCTACTTGCATAGGTACATAGTATCTGATAATATTATCCAGCTACATATATCTTTATTGATAGCTTCTCCTATGATTTTTCTATGTCTTCCCCTACATCTAGTGATTTAACTCCGCTCCATCGGATCTACTTTTCTTACTACATAATTCACAAATCTCTATGATCAAACCACCTAAGTCTAGTTTCTACCATCTTTTTGACTATATGTGCTACCCCAACTCTCTCTCTCTGATGTTTTCATTTCTAATCCTATCACATATATTGTTACCACACATCGAACACAACATCCTCATCCATATTAAGCTTAATTTATTTTTGTGTTGGTAATTTAGAGCCCAACACCCCAATCTCATACAACATCATCGGTCTAACCACCGTCAGATAAAAAATTTCACTTCAAATTGACTGCTACTTTCACTTCTATGGTTTACATCGCCTTCAATTTCTCCATTGTTTTGTGTCTTACAATTATTTCTATTTTACCATGCGCGCACCTTAATGGATGTCTGAGGAGGGTTCAATTCTCACTCCCAACATAATACTGACAATTACTAATGGTATCAAATTTTCCATAAATAAAACTATAAATACTTTAAAATAGTACTAACCAAAATTGTAGCTTTGACAACGTTATTTGATACGGGATGCTCCAGATCACTATTGGTTTGCAGCTTCAAAAGAACATCAACTAGATCCTCCCATGTTTTTTCCATAGCCTTTGTCTCCAAATTCTCTTTTCTATGACTTCTTACAATGTTCTCAAGTATCGTATCCGTATCACTATGAACCTTCTCAATTCTTTTCCTTAATCCCGTAAGAACTTGAAGAATTCTAATTGAAGGAAACAAATCAGCAAGAGAAAACCCTCCGGCCACCTTTAAAGCATCCTTCATAAGTTTCCTATACTTTTCTTTATCTTCATCTTCAACATTTGCACCAAAAGCTGTCCTTGATGTTAACCCATATGCCAATGAATCAAGCATCTCACTAAGATTTATAGGTGACCCTTCACTCAAAGTTATATCTTTGACAAAATTTGCCAATTCTTCTTCCCTTTGCAATCTAAAAGACTCAACTCTATTTTGTGATAGTAGCTCCATAGTACAAATTTTTCTCATCTGCCTCCAATAGGATCCATGTGGACAAAAAGTCATTCCTTTATATCCATATGTGATTATTTCTGCTGAAAGAAGTGGAGGTCTATTTGCAAAGTTGAGATCATGTGTTTTCATTACCTCTTTAGCCATTTCTTGAGATGAAACAACTATGCAAGAAAGCTCACCAAGCTTCATATGCATGAGAGGTCCATATTCTTGTGCTAATTTTGCTAGGGATTGATGAGGTAAGGTTCCAAGTTGGTGGATATTGCCTATCAAAGGAAGTTTTCTTGGTCCTGGTGGCAATTTGTAGGTTGTTTTCTTAGTTTTTGATCTCCAAATAAATTTGATTACCATGAACAAGAGGATACCAAGGACAGTTGATATGAGAATATTACTAAACTCCCACCCCATGCTTACTTTGGAAATGAACTCAACTCAAGTTAGTTTTTAAGTCTTTAGTAGTTACTACATATAAGTAGAAGTTTTTTGGTTTTTAGAAAAGGAGCAAGTGACTAATCTTTCAAGGTAAGAGGATTTATATTACAATAGTCTTTCTATATATTAGTATGATATTAAACACTCTAACAAACAAGTAATCTTATATATGCACTAGCATGACATTGAACCGTTGACCATATATTAAAGGGATTTGATAATCCCTCAACCATGTAAATGACGTTGGTACATTTGAATAAGTAAAAGCATTAACAAATAAGAATGAAAAACAATGTTATACTTCCATGAAGAAAAAAAACACCATGTGTTGCTTGCTTTGCTTCCATTACAATTCCAATTTTTTTCTCTCTTTTTTATTGTTTTCTTCTTTTCCCTTAACATAAGTTGACTTGTGAAACCCTTGGTCAAACTCTCTTCCTATTGGTCAGTGAAGCCGACGGATTTAAATCCGCTGTTTCGACTTCGGCATGGTAGAATTTTCCTTATTAAAATGCGCAGAACTAATAATATAGGAGAGACCTTGTACACATATTCACCATTGTGCCTTAGATAATGAGGTGTACAACACAAACTTAACAAAGGCTCCAGCCCTTTTATCAGGTGCAATTTGCAACAACCCAAAACTTCCCTTTTATGGCACAAAATGCAGATTTTGGTCCTAATAAAAACTAAAAAATTTGGCAAAAAAACTCAAATATTAACATGTTTTGGTAGAAATTTGAAATCAAATATTAAATTTATGGTACAGAGGAAATTTGAAATTTGATGCACTTTCTATTATCAACATTTAATTGCTTCTTTTACAATAACAATTTTTCACTTAACTTTTGTCAAAAAAAAAAAAAAAATTCACTTAACTTAATTAATATTATTAATACACCATTGATGGAAAGAAATAAACCTACATTAAAGGAATTTTTTTCCAAAACTGATTTGAAAATCAGATTTCTCAAAAATTTCCAATATGAAATTGAAAGAGAGTAAGTGTGATGACAAAAATCTAACGGTCGTAATGGTAGTGGATCGACTAGAAGATTTTCCTCACTTCCCTGAAAACATCGAGGTAACCCCTTACTCCTGCACCTGAGAACAAGTTCCATCTTCTAGTGTAATCATAGGAAGAGGGATAGGATCTGCCACGATGGGAATGATCAAAAGAAGGTTTGAAGTGCTGCTGAACATCAAACAAATGGTCGTCACCTCTGCTCGAGCTGCTGGACGACCACCACTCACATTTTATGATGACGAGCTACTTGGAGGAGCGCCAAACTTTGCCATTCCTCTACTCGTGTAAATATACATGAAAACTTCAATGTTCGTAAAATCTTGGTCTGACACTAGGGCTTCATGTGACATCGCGTATACCAGCCTTTTCAAAACCCTCCAGGTGATAAATAAGAATGTGAGAGACATGTGCTTGTATATTTTATGAGGAATGCTAGCAACACACATTCTAACACACAATTTTCAACACACTCTTTTTGATTGGTTAAAATTCACGTGGGTCCCACCAAATTCATATGGGTCCCACCAAATCATGTGGGTCTCATGTGAATATTTACCAATCAAAGAGAGTGTGTTGAAAAGTATGTGTTAGAATGTGTGTTGTTAGCATTTCTCATATTTTTTATTCCCATTCTACCTCTAAATTTTTAATGAATTTAGTTTTTTAATCATTAACGCAAGATGAGCCGTTATAGCTTTTTGTTCACAGTTATATTTGATAATGGAGCAAAAGTAGATCAAAGATATATGATGGGTACCACAGCAAAAGTCAGTTAATTGAGGGCACGGAACCATTTAACATTTTGTAACCTAATCATTATGATCATTATGTCTTTATTATGAAAGTGAGATGATTGAAAAGAAGGTAGCATTTGTTGGATATGGGGTTTGTATACTTTTTTTATTTGTATTGCGCATTTTAATAATGAAAAATATATATATATGCTTTCGGCCAAGAAAAAAAGAGAAAGTAAAACATGCTCTTACTAAAATATAATATATATCACGAGTTTTTTTTTTGTTTTTGGAAATTAATATGCTCTCACTAGTTAACTGATGTGATTTATGTGAAAGGATAAGATCAAAAATAGAGAAAGTGTTACGTAGTCGCAACTATTTAGTCATACCATTTAAGTACACACAAATATTTGAAAAAGTAGAAAGAAAAAAAAATTAAATAATAAATATATTTAACTTGATTAAAGATGTGCATTTTTATGTAAATGTGTTTAAATAGTGTTTTTAAATGCTTGTGACATACAAGTATTTTTCACAAAGGGTATTGGCATATGCCTTCGCAATGATTAAGATGAGTTTGTTCTCGTTAAGATTGACGGCTTCTCTCCACTTTGTAATGTTGATGTCGGAGAGGCGGTTGGTCTTCACACGGCGATGGAATGGATAGCTGACCTTCGGTTTGATAATGTAGACTTTGCTCTAGATTCTAAGCGAGTTGTAGACCAGTTTAGATCAGATATAGATAATAATAATGAATTTGGTTGTATTATATCTGCATGTAGATAGTTGTTTGAAAATAGTCTTCAGAACTCTTATGTTGAATTCAACAGGAGGCAAACTAATGAGATCGCTCATAAGTTAGCACAAGTAACCCCATGTCATGATAGCTCCCATATATGTTATGATTTACCGTCATGTATTTGGCATTTCATAGCTAATAAAAAAACAATGAATATTTTTTTCCTAAGAAAAAGTATTTTCCACAAAAGTAATAAGAGAGGAGATATATCTCATCTAGACATAGCCATAGAGATAAAGAGAAAAGAAGGAACACTTGGGAAAAGATTGGCATGGTGATTTGAGATGTGATTTCTAAAGGATGGGGACAGAAGAGGAAAAATACTACTTTAGAATCCGCAGGCGATATAATTAATACATGATCTGTTTTGTTTTAATAGAGATGGCATTTTTTATCCTTTTTGTGCGTATGTTTTACGTTTGCTAAATTTACTTAAGGAGAGTGATATTTTCTACGCATTTAAATAAAAAATGTTAACTTTTCTCCTTAGAACATATGTTAAGAATTTCATTGATAGAAATTATGTATCGGAAATCATGTTTAGTTTTATTTTTTTTGGTCGAGTAGCCTAGTGACTAAAGCTCACACAATTTAATTGTGGAGAAGTGGGGTGTCTGGGGTTCGAACTCCGGCCCCTGCATATAATATGCAAAATCCCTACCGACTGAGCTAAACTCACGGGAATGTGTTAATTTATTGTTTGAAATGTTAAATATTATTTTTTTCAATAAATTTTTACCATTAATGAAATGACATTAATGTTTAACATGTGCCCTAAGGGCACAAGTTAACATGACTCATCTAGTTTTGTTTGATTTGATGGATCAACACATGTAAATGGGTTAGATAGAGTCAACCTATTTGCTGGTTACACGAATTGGAATTCTGCTCTTTTCCCTAACAGTTTTGCTCATTTCCAAAGCAAATGAACAAAATGCCCCTACGTGACTTAACTCACACACCCTATGTATGCAACGTGACTTAAGTCACGTATGAGAAAGAAAAAAAAATCTTACGGGAGTTAAGTCCCATAGGCTCTAAGAACAAAAAGAAACCAACGCCTTCACCAAATTTCATAAACGTGCAACTATTATATAATTGATACCATGTCATGGACCCATTATTTTTCCTTTCTCTAGGATTAGCTTTTCTAACCTTTCACCAAAATCGAAAAAACATTGGTGGGACTTGGACCCACAAATAAGTTTGATTTTTATATACCTTCTTCCCTCTAACAAACACACTAGTTTGGTGTTGAAAAAATAATTAATTTAAGCTCAAAGAAAAATTGGTGTCTGACAAAATGCATGACCTGTCCCACATGGATAACTACAGTTTTATGCACATCTTGGTTTAACGAGATTTATTGTAGCAGGTTTATGAAAATTGGTGTAGGCTTCTGTCAGCGGGACTTAACTCCCGTGGGAAATTGTTTTTTTCCCTCACACATGACTTTAGTCACGTAGTGTGAGTTAACTCACGTTGTGATTTACACTGGTGTGAGTTAACATGCGTAGGGGTAATTTCGTCATTTCACTTGGAAATGAGCGAAAACGTTTGGGTAAAGAGCAGAATTCCACGAACTGATCTCCTTCCAGATAAAAATGGTCATGCGGCCTGATGGGCCAACTTGGTCCATTTTTCAATCTTTTCATTTTAAAAAAACATATTTAATGTACAATAAAACTTTTATTTTTTTTCCATACACGCCAAAAAAGACAAAGGGTTAAATGATGTTTACCCTCCGCCATTTAGACTAATTTTGGTTTACCCCTTGTAAAAAAAAATAACTTTGGATTCAAACCATGTAATCCGAAGGTTGAAATTCAAAGTTTTTGTTTACAGATGGGTTACATGTATATCATCTTGATAGATATTAAGAATCTCACATCAAATGAGATAAAGTTTGAACATTGGTTTATAATAGAGGAATACCTCACCTTATACGTCAATTTTGAAAGATTGAATTAGGTCGGAAACAAATTAAAATGGTATGAAAATCTATCCAATATTTGTTTTTGTTGGACTACCTACTATTAGAACACCTCTATCGAGTCACACATCATATGTCCAGACTTAACAAGAGGGTGTGTGTTAATAGTTCCACATTGAAAAAAATTATACTTTAACATGTATTTATATAAGTGGAAACAACTTCTCACCAAGCCAATTTTTCTATGGTTGATTATGTTGGAGATAATTGAATCACTTAAACATATAGTCAAGGTTCACTTTCATGATGGTTTATTTCCACACGCCAATTGAAACATTTCTCTTTATATACAGTCACACAACCTTAAACTAACTTGAGTGGAGTTCATTTCCACAATAAGCATGGGGTTAGGGTTTCATCTTCTCATATCAACTATCATTGGTTTCCTCTTGTTCATGGTAATCAAAATCACATTGAAATCAAAAACTAACAAAACAAACTTCAAATTACCACCAGGACCAAGAAAACTTCCTCTCATAGGCAATATCCACCAACTTGGAACCTTACCTCATCAATCCCTAGCTAAACTAGCACAAGAATATGGACCTCTCATGCACATGCTACTAGGTGAACTTTCTTGCATAGTGGTTTCATCTCAAGATATGGCAAAAGAGATAATGAAAACACATGATCTCAAATTTGCAAATAGGCCTCCACTTCTTGCAGCTGAAATAATCACTTATGGATATAAAGGAATGACTTTTTCTCCACATGGTTCCTATTGGAGGCAAATGAGAAAAATTTGTACTATGGAGCTTTTAACACAAAAACGTGTCGAATCGTTTAGGTTACACAGGGAAGAAGAATTGTCAAATCTTGTCAAAGATATAGTTTTGAGTGAAGGGTCACCTATAAATATTAGCGAGAAGGTTGATTCTTTGGCTTATGGATTAACTTCAAGAACAGCTTTTGGTGCACAAGTTGAAGGTAAAGAAAGGTATAGGAAACTTATGAAGGATGTGTCAAAGATGGCTGGAGGGTTTTCTGTTGCTGATTTGTATCCTTCAATTGGAATTCTTCAAGTTCTTACTGGATTAAGACATGGAATTGAGAAGCTTCATAGTGAAATGGATGAGATACTAGAGAATGTTGTAAGAAGCCATAGAGAAAAGAATTTGGAAACAGGGGATAAGGAAGAAACAGGGGAGGATCTTGTTGATGTTCTTTTGAAGCTGCAAAAGGATAGTGATTTGGAACATCCCTTATCAGACAACATTCTCAAAGCAACAATTTTGGTTAGTACTATGTTACAATATTTTTTTTAATGTTTTGATATAATTTTATTTTTTTTTATCAAAGCAACAGTTTTGATCAATTTTTTTTATCAAAACAACAATTGAGTACTCCCTCCGTCCCAATATATAAGCATAAATTAATTAATAAAAGTTAATGAATTTTTTTTAAAATTTGTATCAGATACATCAATTTATGTTGGTAAATTTTTGCTTACATTTTGAGAAGGAGGGAATACAATATTGAGTCAAAAGCTATTTCAAAAACAAAGAGTTGTTGAAATCTACGTGACAATGTTTAACATGGTACTTTTCAACACACTCTATTCTTGGTTAAATAACATATGGGTCCTAGAAAATTACATGAGTTTCATATAAATTTATGACTTAAATATGTGATTAGTCCTTGTACTTTCATCTTATTTTGGCATTGATTCTTGCACTTTTATTTGTTTGGCATTTGTCCCACCATTTGTAAAAGTTTTACTATTGGTCCTTCTGTTAAGTCTAAGTTAAAAATCAAAACCAAAACTGACGGTATGCCACGTGCACCAATCATTTCATGTCACACGGCACACAAAAAGACAAAAAAATATTCCAACTTTTAATTATTATTTTATTCATTAATTTATACACAAAAATATAATTATTTCCAGCACTTTTAGTATTTTTTATATTGGTCCCTGAACAACTTTTTTTTTTAAAAAAACTTCAATGATAATAGTATGTTTTATTATTATTTTTTCATTATTTTTATTGACAATAATTATAAAAAAATGAAATTTTTTATTTTATTTTTTAATGACTAAAATAAAATTAAAGATTTTAAAGAATTAATTATCAATGAATAATTAAAAAAACATATTTGTTCCTTAAAGAAAACTAATCACATGGACCAATTATTTTTTAAAAGAATAATTATAAAAATCATTTTTTTTATTAAAAAATCAAAGCTTTTTGATGGGAATAATTATAAAAAATTAAAAAAAATATTTTTTAAAGATTTTTTTATTGTATTTTTAAAAGAATAAAATAAAATTAAAGCTTTTAAAGAATTATTCTTCATAGAATGATTAAAAAAATCCATTTTGTTCATTAAAGATAACTATTAGCGTGGACCAATTACTTTTTTTAAAGAATAATTATAAAATTATATTTGTTCATTCAAAAATAATTTTTTATTTTATTACTTTATAATTATTCTCAATAAAAAATAATGAAAAAAATAATAAAAAAACTTAATGATATCATTGAAAGTTATAAAAAAAAAAAAAAAGTTAGGGGGCCAATAAGAAAGTGCAGAGACCAATATCAAAAAATATTGAAAGTGCAGAGATGTCTAATGATATTTTTAATTTTTTTTTTTGAGGGAATTTTCAAGTTTAAAATTAATGAATAAAATAATAATATAAAAGTTGGAATAATTTTTTGCCTTTTTTTTTTTGAACAAATCAAAATGATATATGATTCAAACGACAGTGATTCGGCCTGCATAAGGTGTGCTAAAGGAGAACCACCGGAAAATATTTACACAGTCAAGCTGCCTCTACCGGAACAGCAGCAACGAAAACTGAAAATAAATTACACTTGTATACCCATACACAGAAGCGGGTATTTCCACCAATCAGTATAACTATAACAAAAAGAGACATGCTTAGATTTCAACCACAAGAACGAATTTAGCTTGATTTTTTCAATAAGAGCACTGGAAGTGGCGGCTGTATTTTTGAATATACAGTAATTCCTTTCCTTCCAAATTACCCAAACTGTAGCAAACCAAATTGTTCTAAAAAATAAATGGGAGGATCTCGGCATGCCCGCCATTGTGGAAACCTGAGTAAAATGATGTCGAAGATGAACAGGATAGCTCAACTTATTTACACTAAAGGGTGATAAGTTTGAGATCTTGAGTTTAAACTTGAGCGAAGAATAGAAGAAAAAAAAACTTATTTACGCTAAAGTGTAATAACTTTGAGATTTTGAGTTCAAACTCGAACGAAGAAAAAAAAAAAAAAACTGATCATTAATAAACCATCTAACTTTTATGGATTTAATTTTATAGATTGATTTTATTAAAGTTTGTGATATCAAGGAGTTTCACCAATAAAATGAGATTGTGATCGAATCAATTGATTAGATAAGAATATCAATAGTCTTTTGGGACATATAAAATTGTTACAAGAATAAGATAACCTAATAATAATAATACTGTTACAAAGATAATACTTAATGATACTTACAAATTACTCCCTCTGGTTATTATTATAACAATTGAACAATTAATGTATCTCGTTATAATTATAGATTAAATAAATCACTTACACAATAAACTTAAAAAGTCAATTGTTTCTTATAATAAGAACTCGAATGAATAAACACTTATACGCAACAATAGAATGGATTGTTACAAAGAATTTTTTTAAAGTCAAAGGTTAACTAAATAAATTTTCTTAAAGACTTAAAATTACCAAACTTTATAAATTTAATCTTCCCGTCGAAATCAAATGCTCATAGAACCACTAACTATGTGACTTTAGGAACTTCGAACTAATACTTTGAACAAAGGAAGATAATAATCTAAAAAAAATCATAAGCAAGGATTAATGATCTTACTCTTCGAGCCTAGATCTTTGAGCAGCAGAATGACGAGGAAAAGCTCCTTTTTCTTTGTTTGTGCAAGGATTCTCAGGTGGCGCTAATCTCAAGGTTAATTCCATTTTTCAATTAACCTACAAACAAATTGATGAAATTTGTTAGTACATAAATTAAATCTTTGTAATACAAATTACACAAAAGGAGAAAATAAACGAGAAAATTAAATAATATGCATGACATACCTCCTCTACTGAATATCACTTAAGATCACTCTTGTGTGATGATATATAAGAGGTTGAGTGCTCTATATGCTAACTAAAGATTAATTTTTTAATTAAGAAAATGGGGAATAAATGTAATTTTTAATTAAAACTTGCAATAAATAGTAAACTTGATCTTTGAACCGGGTCACCATTAGACGTCCTGATAAATGATTTCTTTGACAAAATAAATTCAGTATAGTGCTAAATTTTATATTTACAATTTTGACCAAAAAAATAAATAATATATACAATAAGTGGTAACTGAAAATATATATATATTCTTTTAAGGAATTCTTTCAAATATATAGACACACAATAAGTATTCATATTGACTATAATAATGACATTAATTAAATAATTTAATTAATAAACTTTATCAATCTATAATTATTTTAGGCACGCATTTAATGATGTGGTGTCACGTCAATTAGTGAATATGAAAGTGTTTTCATATTCATTAATTGACGTGACAACACATCGTTAAATTTATGTGTAAAACAATTGAACACTAAAAAAATATTAATTAAAATCTTAATCAAGCAAATATTTAATTCATATTATCCTGCACTATGCATATGGTTTGAGCTTGAAATAATTTTTTTTTATGGTGGTTGGGGTTCGAACCCAGATGTTGCATATATTACGCATTGTCTATATCAACTGAGTTAAGTTTAATTTAGCCCAACTAATTGAAGAATAATATTTTTTTAATAGGGAATGGAAGAATAATACTACATTTTTTTAATACAAATATGAAAAATTTAATAACCCACCCGTCTCAATTAAGTGACCCAATTAAAAAGAAAATGAAAGCCCCCTTCAACTTTTAATAAAATAGTTTAATTGTTGTGGGTCGACAGTCCAAAACTGTTTTACACACAATCAATTAAAACGCTAATATCCGTCAAAAAAAAAAATTAAAACGGTAATAATTGCCACTTTTTTTTTTTGGTGAACCAACGCTAATAATTGCCACTTTAACTATTTTTAAAACAATTTTCTTCAAAAAAAAAAACTATTTTTAAAACAATTAAACTAAATTAAATTTAATAAAAAGAAATAGAAAATAATCGCGATGCGTATGTTTCTCTACCGTCATTCCATTCGATAGTGGGTTTCGTTCTCCATTTTACAGATGAACCATGGATTTCATCAAGCTTTACCTCCTTGTTTCAATTTCTCATTCCTTTTTGGTTTTATAATTTAAAATTTTCATTTTACTAAATCAAATTTTAGATTTGGGATACTTTTGGATGTTTTTCTATGTCAATGGGCATTCATCGTGTATGACATATTCCCCATATTAATTATTTAGTAAAAAATGATAATTCTTCTTAAAAAAAAGAAAAAAAAAAGATAATTACTCTTTTTTTAATGGAAAATGATATGTATCAATCAGTAACATATATATAATGTAATGTTTTTATTTCACGATCCGTTTTCATATTTATTCGTAATATTTTGTTCTATTTTTCAATATCGATTTTTACTTGGTATAAAATGACAACAAACCTTACATTTTTATTTTTTTTCAAAACTTTTTTGCTAAACCAGAAGCTTGGACAAGCATCAAGGGGAATCAACGTCATCTCAACTATGTTGGTACTCCAATGAACCCCCATCATATACTGCTAAACTCAAAAACTTTATTAAAAATAGAAAAATATCTACAAGAGAGGGGGACTAGGCCAAAACCCTCCAAGGGTAAAAAAAAGAAAATGAAAAAGAAAAAAACAGCAGCCTAAGAAAACTTGTATTTAGGCATACCACAACGATCTAAAAAGAGATCAACCTTTAAGTCGGGAGGCAACACCAACAACCAAACCGCAACCTGGATCAAATGACCCATATAAGCCAACTTATAACAATAGAGTGACCTCGGAACCCCAAAGAGCCCAAAGATTTGGAAATAAATTTCCTCTAGAATTTGTACATTGTTTTGTAACACCAATGCTATGTCAATACCAAGAAGGAACTTGCGAAAAGTAATCATAGGTTTAGCCAAAAAAATCAACCACAGGTTTATGAGACACAAAAAAAATTGAGTGGTTTTAATTTCATATGCAGCTTACCAAAACCGCAGACATTCCAATAGGAAAAAAAATCATTGGGTAGTTGCTTCTTGATCTGTTGTTTCTGTTTGGCGTGAATGGCATTTCTTTCTTTCTTATCATAATCGCGGATTCGACGCCATAGTTTCACGTCTCACTGAATGTTCGGATTGTTATGTGTGTCTTCTTCGTGCACAACCAATACCATGTTACCATCCTCTTAAGTCGTGGCATGTGTCACAGTCACTTGGGGAAGCCCTCCGACATCTGCTGGAATAGACTTAACATTCCACATTAGAGTTATATCAATCACTCTAGGTTTAAGGTGAACATAACAAGTGCTCCATAAATAATGTGAAAGGTTTTGTCTAGCATTAAAGGAAAATAGCCTAGGACATATTTTATTGTGACAGTTTAAGGGACAAGCTTTAGAATCCATCCATAGTCAGCAAATAAAACAAATTCGGGTTTATTAGTAAGAATTAATCTTTTATTATGATCCAGTCTTGACAAGAAATTGGCCAAACCCCTTGTGTTTCGATAAATAATCATCATCTAAAGGGTTTAGGATTACTAATTTTTCCTATAATTCTATAATTACTCTTAAGATGTGAAGTTTTCTTCCCTTTATTCTCACCTTCTGATATGTTCACAACTTGAAAATCATTAGCATTAGCAGGAATATCTATGATAATTAGATTATCAGTTTCCAAGGCCTCAAATAATTTTTGTTCAACTTCTTCATGCTCAGGAATATTGGTCCATGATTGTTCCACAAAAATCTCTATTCTTGATCTCTAGCTACTTTCTTCGAACCTCCTCAGATAAACATTATGTATTATGCCATTCATCAGAACTCACCTCCTTATTAACATTATTCTCTATCTCACCATCTAGATTTTCATTATATTGAGTAGATTCAAAAAAAATCATAATCTTGTGGCTATCCTCCTCATTATATCTAACAGTTTCATCATTTCTTTCTTTTTGATTGGCTTCAAGATCAGCATTGATCTCATTGTTCATCTACATTGCTCAAAAGAGCTTCAAACTTGTTATGGTGTACCAGGTTCCCTGCTTCTTTGATCGATTTGTCTAAGGATTCTAACTTTTTCAACAATGATAGGGTCCAAATAGTGGTTGCGTTGTTCTTTCCTTCCATTTTTCCTTTTACACAAACTCCATTGTAGGCTCCTTGAAACTTCTTTTTGTTGCTGCTATTTCATCATTAACCTCTTGTTTGTTAACATGCTTGCAAATATCTATGTAGTCGCCAATTTTATTACAGTGTGTACAAAAATCAGAAAGAATTTCATAATCAAGTTCAACAAAGAAGGAAAATAACTTCCTTTAAAAAAACACCTTACATCTCAAGTTATGAGTGAAATTCATATCACTAGAACCCTAACAAATTGCCCAAAAGGTATATCACTAGAACCCTAATAACTTTATTAACTTCTAGCAATGGCAAATATATAATATTGTTAGACGCCATCAAGCCAATATTCTTGAGGGACGCCAAAGAACTGTTTTGAATACTATGGTTAAAATCTCTTGTCCAAGCAAAAAGCTTCATGATACTAGGATTGAGATTCCACAAAGAAATGGATTTGACCCTTTTTACATCTTATAAACATGAAAAATAAAACTCATAGCAGCCCTTTCTCAAATAAATTACTCCCCATTTACGAAAATCTTTCCACATACAGGTTAGTTTGGAACGCATGGAGATTTTGTTTGCATGCTTCAATCCCTGCAAGATACTCATCCTCGTGAATAATAATTGAGATTGTGTTTGCATGTTTCAATCCCTGCAAGCGGGAATAGATTTTTTTGGGTAAAATAATTAAGAAATTCAAAAACAAATGTATAACCATACTTTTGTTTTTAACAGCAAATTTTATTTAAAAATTAAATCTCTGCTCAAGACGAATAGAGACCGGTGATTCAGAGAATACAAACTAAAAGGCACCGTATATAGGCGGAACACCCGAAGATAAACACCATAAAAGACACCCCTACACACAACACCTAGCCAAACCCTACCTTCAACATCCATGAGGACAACACCCACCAAAATAAACATCATCACCTAAAAGAGACTTCTTCACGAAACGACCACTGAAAAACGATATCCATAAACCACCCATCGCCATTACTCACCTCAAAAGAACACCCGTTTACATGAAACACCCAGTCCTCCTCACCCAAGTTGAGCCACCTCCGATCTAAAGATCATTCAGCTTCTACCACCTCTTAACCACTGGTCCACCGAAAGAAAACCAAAAAACGCCCAAAATCAAACTTGAACCAAAGAGCTGACTCCCAATCTCGAATCAAAAGCAATCGGCTCATCAGACTTTCGGACCAAAACAGAAGGGCACCCCTCACCCCCGGTCCACCAAAGAAGCACCAGAGCCAGCCAAACAAGATTGCAGCTAGACACCAACTCGTGATCTCGAAGCAAAAGTAATCGTCCCACCAGAATCCAACACACACTATGTAAGACAATCAACATGATTTGTGGTGGTGCAAACATCAATCAAATAAAAAATAAAAAGGCTCAGCTCGAACGACGCACACCCTAAACACCTTATCATATGTGCCATTCTTGTTAATATTCTTGTTATCTATCGACTATAATATTTCTTACTTTGGCATGGAGATTAATAATTGTAAGAGTCTTAGATGTTACTTTCTCTATCCCATAATAAGTGAGTCTTTTGTAAAAAAATATTGTCCTAAAATAATGACTCATTTCACTTTTCAATACAATATTAATTACTTTTTTCCAATTATAACTCTAATTAATACTACTTGCATCACTTCCAATTCTATATATTCTACTTTACACTTATGATAATGCTAAATGCATCAATACTTAACAAAAACACTTAAAACATTTTTTCTCTCTTCACTAATAATTTTTTTTAATAAGTGTCAAATGAGCAAAAGGTTCACTTAAATTAGGACGGAGGGAAATAGTCATTTTTGTTGTTAGTTTTTCATGTGAGAAGAGTCGGTAACATTGTTGTTCATCCTCTAGCTAAGTTTGCTTTAGTTTCAATTGATTATGTTTGGATTGAGAAAAATCTTCCATGTATTGCTTCTGTTGTCGCAACCGATTTGATTCACGTTTAAATGAAATTATTTATGTCAAAAACAAAAAAGAATTGTTAAGTTTAAGTTCTTTTAGTTCCATAACTGATTTTGAATCTCGGTCATCATCAATCGGATGACCTCATTGGAAGATAATACGTAAATGCTTTGTAAGCACTTATATGAATGTAGTTCTACCATAGATACCCAAAATTCTAATCCAATTCAATTTTAATGGGATGATTTTTACCATGTGCAAATTCAAATAGCAAATGTATCTGCAAAAGAAACCATTGGTACTGTTTTGGCAAACCATGCATGTTGACCGGCTATGATAAATACAATATTGCTCATACTCATAAACTATAAAATAAACTAAAAACAATCTGAAATAAAGTACTTGTAACATTCATTGATATTATTTATTCTACATTATAGCAACGCACTAAATTTAAATCACTTCAATTCAGAACCACTAATTAAGTAGAGCATGTTTTATGCTTTTAACTACTGTTGTCATGAGTGCATTTGAAGCATCAGCTGCAGATTCAAAATTTGCAATAAAAGGACAAGGCATGTGCATTTGAAAAGCCACTGTCAGCAATGAACCTCTTGATTTACTATCTTTTGAAAGAGATTTACTATCTTCAGAGATGAAAAAGCCTGATGGAATTATAAGTGACACATTTGATAAATCATGGCCACTCATTGCCATATTCAACTCTTGTGTGTTTACAGGAGAATAAACAACATAGGATCCCAAAGGATCTATGAAACATTCTTGAATAATCTTCACACCATCTTTGGGAGGCGACACTAGAGGCTGCTCACCATTGAAAGAAAAAAAATTAATACCAAAAGACCTAAACAATTTTAATTTTGGTAAAAATTAGTCCACAAAGAAATTTACACTCAAAAGATGATAAAATATTATTAGTCATCTTAGGTAAACCTATGTATAATTATGAAACTTTATATATACAAATATGTGACCAAGAAGAAACCCTAACTTGTGTTTTTGTATATATGTCGTGACATTTTCAGATTGTGTAGACAATTTTTCTTTTTAAAATGTTTTGTCAATTCAATAAATGAATCGAAATAAAATTTTCTTTCATTATAACGCTGACATACCTATTACGCCAAAACCTAAGCCTATTGTGTATAACGTCTAATATAGGTTTCAAAGTGAAACAATTCCTTTAGGTTTGCACTAATCGAAAGCCTGAGATACAAGAAAGGCATCGACCCTAAGTTGTAAATCAAGAAGCTAACTACAAATGTAGAAAAGAGCAAAAGGGGGGCTACATTTGCCCTAATAAGCCTAAATATTGAAAAGTTGGCATCAAATTTGAAAATGATAGAAACAATTTTAGATTCATTTTGATTACACATATATGTTCTCCACACAAATGAGGTGCATCATATGTTCATTTGAAATGACATGGAAGGAAGTAGACAAATGGACAACTAAATTCATTTGTAAATATTGATCCAAAGTGTAGGAAAATGGCTATAAATATAAATTAAGATATAGTTTATAACATTAAAAAAAAACAATCAAAATATTCTTTTACAAAAAAAAATGGTAAATACCTCAATAATTGATACATAGTGGTTGGGATGAGTTCCAGTAGAGATGTGTGCAATTTCATGCCATGGATTTCCGTCACAAAACTTATCCCACTGCATGAAAATAATTAACAAATGAAATGTATTAATGATAAACAATGAAATGTTTATACTTACAAAAATATTCAAATAAACGAAAATTCTTCGAACCTCAAAACGTCTTGCAGGATCTCTTAAGAAGTCGAAAACAATATGAGATGGGAGAGGTATCAAAACGGAGCTAGCAACAATAACAATGAATGGGTCTTTTGACAGAAATAAGTTTCTATTTTTTCGAATCGAAAACCTAACCCCGCTATCATCAGCATCAGCAAAGTATTGTGGTAAATCTGATTTGCTTGACATTGTTAAATTTTTACTGAACTCCTTAACCACTTGATGTGCAAGTTTCATTACACATCTCCTTCCTTCTGGTAATGTCACTACTGAAAAGTATATAAATGAATAAATCACACATATTTCAACTGAGAAGAGAATACTAAAGAAAATTATAAGGAGTTTTCTTAGTTAAATTGGTTAAGTAATGGCAAATCGAGAGTTACCTCCATTGTCATAAAAATGCATGTATTCAAGTGCAGCACTACTACATCTTTCACCAATTCTTTGAAGTTCCATGAGCCATCTTTGGGCTCCAAATGCAATAGCATTGTTGACAAAATCTCTATACATACTATGTGTTTGAATCTTCAAATCCACTTCCACATGCTCAATCCAAGAAACCTAAAAATTAAACATACGTTTCTATTATAATCACACTATTATATAACTTTATTTCACAAAGAGGGATTAACTATATTATATACGTACT